>ODAK010001452.1_pt1 | contig 25855 bp, 6 predicted proteins | sample 1539591 | NCBI WGS metagenome assembly ODAK01 (sample SAMEA3539303, study PRJEB22396) | soil metagenome | biome: tundra; feature: field; material: soil | place: USA | collected 2010-05 | depth 0.15 m
GGAGAGCTCCAGACGCAGCTCAACGACATGTCCGAGGACGAGCTGGCGTCGCTGCTGGCGGAAGAACTTCAGAAAGAGGGCTCGTATGACCACGGCTGAGCAGGTGGAGCAGACTAAGCCGGCTAACGGCGCCGGATCCGAGCACGAGCGCAAGGATCTGCTGCGGCGAGCGCTGATTGAGGTGAAGACGGCCAGGGCAAGGGCCGACGCGCTGCAGCTGGCGCGCACCGAGCCGATCGCGGTGGTGGGGATCGGGTGCCGGTTCCCCGGCGGGGCGGACAGTCCCGAGGCGTTCTGGGATCTGCTGGTCTCGGGCCGCAACGCCGTCACCGAGATCCCGGCCGACCGGTGGGACGCCGACGCTTACTACGACCCCGACCCCGACGCCCCCGCCCGCACGTACGCCCGCCATGGCGCCTTCATCGACGACGTCCGTGGCTTCGACGCCGCGCTGTTCGGCATCACTCCCCGCGAGGCCGCCAGCATCGACCCCCAGCACCGGCTGCTGCTCGAGACCGCCTGGCACGCCCTAGAGCACGCCAGCATCCCACCCGATTCGCTCCGCGGCACCGCCACCGGCGTCTTCGTCGGCATCGGCGGAAGCGATTACCTGCGCATGGGGTCAAGCGACATCACCGCCATCGACGCCTACGGGGCGATCGGCGGCCAAGTGAACTTCGCGGCGAACCGGGTGTCGTTCAGCCTCGGGCTGCAGGGGCCGAGCCTGGTGGTGGACACCGCCTGCTCGGCTTCGCTGGTCGCGGTGCACCTAGCCTGCCAGGCGCTGCGCGGCGGCGAATGCAACACCGCGCTGGCCGGCGGGGTCAACCTGGTGCTGTCTCCCGATGCCATGATCGCGCTGACCAAGGGCCGGATGCTATCCCCGACCGGGCAGTGCCACACGTTCGACGCCGCCGCCGACGGCTACGTCCGCGGCGAGGGCGTCGGCATGATCGTGCTGCGCCGCCTGTCCGACGCCGAGCGCGGCCACGACCCCATCCTCGCCGTCATCCGTGGCGGCGCCGTCAACCAGGACGGCGCGACCTCCGGGATCACCGTTCCGCGCGGAGCGGCGCAGGAGGAGGTGATCCGGCGGGCGCTGGCCGCCGCCGGAGTCGGGCCCGACCAGGTCGGCTATGTGGAGGCGCACGGCACGGGGACCTCGCTTGGCGATCCGATCGAGATCCGGGCCATGACCGCCGCCTTGGCCCCGCGCACCCGGCCGCTGACCGTGGGCTCGGTCAAGACCAACATCGGCCACCTGGAAGCGGCGGCCGGCATCGCCGGGGTCATCAAGACCGTGCTTACCCTGCACCATGCCATCATTCCGCCGCACCTGAACCTGTCCACCCCCAATCCGCACATCCCGTGGTCCGACGAGCTGTCCATCCCCGCCACCGCGACCCCCTGGAACGAACCGGTCCGCACGGCCGGCGTCTCCGCCTTCGGTTACGGCGGCACTAACGCCCATCTCATCCTAGGCAGCTACGACCCCGGCACCCCCGACCCGCAAAGCCCCGACCCGCGCACCCCCGTCATCATCACCCTGACCGCCCACACCCCCGGTGCCCTGGCCACCGCCGCCACGCGGCTGGCCGCCCACCTGGCCGCGCGCCCCGTTCCGCTGCCTGACCTGGCGTGGGCCACCACGCAGACCCGCGCTACCCTCCCGCACCGCGCCGTCATCACGGCCAGCACCGCCGACGAACTCGCTCAGGCCCTCGACCGCCTCGCCGCCGGCGCCCCCCACCCCGGGCTGACCACGCACCACCACGCCACCACCCGCACCCCGTACATCACGCTGCTCGTACCGGGACGACCGGACGCCAAGACCGAGGAACTCGCGGCCTGGTGGGGGGCCCGTGGGATCGTCCCGGACCGCGTGATCGAGGAGGGAGAGGAGCCGCAACGGTTCGCGGAGGAGCTGCGCAAGGTCCTGGACGACGGAACGGACATCCTCGTCGAGCTCGGCCCGGGCACGCTGGAGGCGGCGGTGCGCCGGGTCGCCGGAGACCAGCAAGTACTGTACGTGCCAACCCAGGCGGCCGGGGAGGAACAGCCGAGGCTGGAGTCGCTCGGCCTGGTATGGGCCCACGGCGGCCCGGCGGACTGGTCCGCGCAGTTTCCGCGCCCGGCCCGCCCGCCGCGGCTGCCCGGCTATCCGTTCGAGCGCGTACCGTACTGGCGGTCCACGGTGCAGCACGAGACCAGAGCGCCCGGCGACGGCGCGGGGATCGGGTTCGACCCGCGCATCACCCGCCTGGCGACCGGGCATATCGTCGCCCAAACCGAGCTGTCACCGGCCAGCATGCCCTTGCTCGGAGAGCATCGTGTCTACGGCCGTGCCGTGGTGTCGGCCGTAGTCTTCGCCGAGCTCCTGTTGCGGTGCGCCGAGCTGGCGCTTGACGGACCGATCGGGATCCGCGGGCTGACGCTTATCCGGCCGCTGGTCCTGGCCGACGACGCCGCCCGCACGGTCCAGGTCGTCATGGAGCCGGCCGAGGGCCGGACGGCGCGGATCCGGCTCTTCTCCGCCGACCCGCACGACGGATGGCAGTGCCTCCTGGAAGCCGAGGTTTTCGGAAGCGACCCCGGCCATCCCGACGACGAGCAGGACCTAGAGGACGAGCGCTACCAGCGGGCTCGTGCGCGTTGCCGCCAGTCGCTGACCGGCCCAGAGTTCTACGCCAGCCGCTGGCCCGCGTTGTTTACCCTCGGTCCCAGCTTCAAGCTCGTCGAAAGCGCCGTGCTCGGACCCGGCACGGCGATCGGCTACCTGCGCGCGCCGGCTGCGGACTGCACGGGCATCATCGCAGGCGTCCGGCCAGACGGGCTCCTGCTTGAAGCCTGCGCGCAGCTTGTCGCGGCCGCCGCGGAGCCGGACGCGGGGGCAGACGGCACCACCCGTCCGGTGCGGGTCGGCGCCGGGTGCGAGCAGATCATCCGCTACCGAGAGGTGTTTGACGGGGAAATGCTGTGCACCGCCGTGCTGCGCGACGGCACGGCCCGCGACGGCGCGATCGTCGGCGACGTGTTGATCACCAACGACGAAGGGGAGCCGCTGGCCGAGCTGCGCGGGGCATCCTTCCAGACCATCACCCCAGACTTGCTGGAGCGCATGGTGTCGACCGGAGCCTCGGGCCAGCTCCCGGGCGCCGCCTCGCCCGCCCGCCGTCGGCGCCCTGGGGTGCCACAGCTGGATCCGGCCGCCCTGCGCCGCCTCGGCGCGGAGCGAGCCGCGGCGAAGATCCGGGAGTACCTGGTCGCGCTGGTCGCCTCCGTTCAGGGCTGCGCGCCGGGCGAGGTCGAGGCCGACCAGCCCGTCATCCGGGTCATGGACTCGATCATGGTGGCCGAACTCAAGGGTGCGGTCGACGCGGAGCTGGGCGTGTCCATCCCGCTTGAGGTTTTCTTCGACGCCGACAACCTCACCATGCTGGCCCAGCTGACCGCCGACCGCCTGCTGAGCAACCCCGCCGATCCCGCCGACCCAGTCGATCCCGCCAGCCCAGTCGACCCAGCTGGCGCCACGGAATCGTCACCCGCGGGCGTCACGCCCGGACCGGTGGCCCCGGCCCGAGCTCCCGTACTGCGGGTCGGCCGGATCAGGTCCATGAGCACGGATGAGATGGCCGATCTGGCTCGGCTGGATCCGGACATCTCCGCCGCCGCTGCGCCGGAGCCGCCCGGCATCGCGCCACCCGGCACGCTGCTCACCGGGGCGACCGGATTCGTCGGCGCGTTCCTGCTCGCGGAACTGCTGCGCCGCACGGAAGGCAACGTCGCCTGCCTCGTCCGGGCCCGCAACTCCGACCAGGCGCTCGGCCGCCTCCTCGGCAACCTGGCCGGCTATGGCATTGACGTGGCCGAGCACAGCGCGCGTATCGTCGCGATCCCCGGTGATCTGGGCCGGCCGCGCCTGGGCCTAGACGAGCGCACCTTCGACATGCTGTATGCCGACTACGGCTCGATTGTGCACTGCGGCGGCTTGGTCAAGTGGACGTACCCGTACCAGGCGCTGGTCCCGGCCAACGTGGACGGGACCAGGGAGATCCTGCGGCTGGCCGTGCGCGGGCCCGCACCGCGCCCGGTTCACTTCATCTCCACCGTCGGCGTGTTCTCCTCGGCCGAGTCTCGGGCCGAGATCATCCCCGAGGACCTGCCGCAGGAGACCAGCGGCCCGCTCGCGATGGGCTACGCGCAGTCCAAGTGGGTGGCCGAGCGGATGATACGCACCGCTGCCGGGCGGGGAGTGCCCATGAGTATTCACCGCATCAACACCGGTGCGCACAGCGTCACCGGCGCGTTCAACCGGCTCGACTACCTCTCCTTGGTGCTCAAAGGCTGCATCGAGGCGGGCATCGCCCCCGAGCAGGTTAAGATGCAGCTCCAGCCCGCCCCGGTTGACTATGTGGCGGCCGCCGTGGTCGAGGTCGCGGCCCGGCCGCAGTTGCACAACGGCACCTTCCATCTGGTGAACGACAGCACGATGACCTGGCCCGAGATGTTCGCCGCGGTCAGGGATTTCGGATACCCACTGGAGATCTTGCCGTTCGATGACTGGCGCGACCGGATCACCGGCGTCAATGCCGGCACTATGGCGATGCTCGGCCTCGCGCCGTTCTTTATCGACACGTTCGACCATGTGCGGCTGCCTCCCTTTGAGAGCACCGCTACCCGCCGCGCACTATGTGACACCGGGCTGATCTGCCCGCCCTTCGACCGCGACCTGCTGCACAGGTACCTGAGGCGCTTCGTCGCGTCGCGTTTCATTGAACCTCCGAAAGGGAGCATCCAATGACAGCACTGACATATGACCCGGCCGACCCGGCGCTCAAGGTCGACCCTTGGGCGTTCTATCAGCGCCTTCGTGACGAGGCGCCGGTCCTGTCCTGCACCGGCGCGACGCCGGAGGCGGAGAACTTCTATGTCATGACCCGCTACGACGACATCGCGATGCTGCTGCGTGACAAGAATCGCGTCTCCGCGCATGTCGTCGACCGCCTGCTCCAAGGCGCATTCCTGGACCTGCCGGCGATGGTAAATTCGGACGCCCCGGTCCACACCAAGCTGCGCCGCGTCACTAACCGGGCCCTCGGCCCCCGGGCGGTCAGCTCGCTGCCCCTGAGGGTCCAGCAGCTGATCGACGAGCTGATCGGGGAGATGCTGAGCAAGCCGGAGGTGGAATTCGTCGAGGAGTTCACCACGGAGCTCCCGCTGCGCTTGGTCGGCGAGATGCTCGGCGTTCCGCTTGACCGCAAGGCAGAGATCACGCGCTGGTCAGAGGCCGTTCTCGAGACGGCGTCCCTCATCGGCGGCGGCGACCCTGACCTCGTTCCCGGCTGCACGGAAGACTTCCTGGCCCTGGTCAACTTCATCGACGAGCAGGCCACCGGGCGGGTCGGCTGCCCGCATCGCGGCGACCTCCTCAGCGACCTGGTCAGCCGCGAGGCGGCCGGCGAGCTGAGCCATGACGAGGTGGTCGCCATGGGCTGGTCGTTCCTCTCGGCAGGCAAGGACACGACGATGTACCTGCTCGGCGGCGGGATGCAGATGCTGCTGGCCGACCCGCTGCTGGCGGACCGGCTGATCGCCGAACCGGAGAGAACCGACAATTTCATCGAGGAGTACCTGCGTTTCAACAGCCCGACGCAATTGGTGCTCCGGCGCCTCAAGGAGGACATTGAGCTGCACGGTGTCGTCATGCCGGCCGGATCGCTCGTCGACGTGCTGGTCGGCTCGGCCAATCGGGACCCGCGGAAGTTTCCCGACCCGGACGTGTTCGACATCGATCGTCCGAATGCCGCTGATCACCTGGCGTTCGGCGCCGGCTCCCACTTCTGCCCGGGCACCGCCGTGGCGCGGATGCTCGCGGGGCTCGCGTTCCGCGCGCTGTACCCGCACCTGCACCGCCTGTCCCTGGATCCCGAGCGACCGCCCCAGATGCGCGTCAAGCCGGGCGCCTTCGGCATCGACCACATGGACATCCTGGTCAGTCAGGATACGCCAGCACTGGCGACGGCAAGACTATGAGGATAGGACTGCAGATCCCGGCGTTCACCACGCCGCTCGGCCCGGCCCGCCTCGCCGCGCAGCTGGCCACCGTGGCCCGCACCGCGGACGAGGGCGGGTTCGAGTTCATCGCGCTGACAGATCACTTCTTCCAGGCCCCCGCGGTCGGCCCGGCGGACCTTGAGATGCTCGAGGCTTACACAACCCTGGGCTACCTGGCGGCCTGCACGTCCCGGGCCAAGCTGATCACGCTGGTCACCGGGGCCGTGTACCGGCACCCGGGCATCCTGGCCAAGATCGTGACCACGCTGGACGTGCTGTCAGACGGCCGCGCCTGGCTGGGCATCGGCGCCGCCCGGTTTGACGAGGAGTGCCGCGGCCTCGGCATCCCGTTCCCGTCGGCGACCGAGCGGTTCGAGCGGCTGGAGGAGACCCTGCAGATCTGCCTGCAGATGTGGCGCGGCGACGAGAGCCCCTACCAGGGCCAGCACTACCAGCTGGAACGCCCGCTGAACTCACCGCAGACGCTGACCAGGCCGCACCCGCCGATCATGATCGGCGGCAACGGGGAGAAGAAGACACTCCGCCTGGTGGCCAGGTACGCCGACGCGTGCAACCTGTTGCTCGGCCCTGACATGGCCCGCAAGCTGGACGTGCTGCGCGCGCACTGCGACGCCGAGGGCCGCGGCTACGACGAGATCGCCAAGACCTGCTACTTCATCTTCGACGTCGGCGCCCACGGCGAGAAAGCGGCCGAGGTCACCGACCAGCTCGGCCGCCTCGCCGAGCTCGGCTTCCAGGCCGCGATCGGCGTGGTGAGCGACGTGTGGCAGATTACCCCGCTCGAGGTGATCGCCGACAAGATCATCCCCGCCGTAGCCAGTCTCTAGATTTTCCGAACGAGCCGGGTGCGTGTTCTGCCGGAGTGAACCGGCGCGCCGTTCGCTGGCGCGCTCGGCTTCTTCTCGTATCTGCTACTCAGGGCAGCCTGACTTATCCATCACCCACCTGCGAGTTATCTCGGCGAAGACGCGGGATTTCCTTGGAGCGGCAAGACTAGGAATTCCCTGGAACAGGCCGACAGATACTGACTGCGGTGGACGTCCCCCCGGCTCCCTGCTAGGCGGCGGAGACCGGGACCTGGAGCGGGCCGTGCATCACCGTGGCGTCGCGGCGTGTGACGGGGCCGACCCGGCGGAGGTGGGGGAGGCGCTCGGCGAGCATGCGGAACGCGATCGTGCCCTGCTGGCGGGCCAGGGCGTGACCCAGACAGTAGTGAATGCCCTCGGAGAAGGCCAGGTGAGGCGCCGGGTGATCGCGGTTGATGTCGAACGTCTGGGGCCGGTCGTAAACGTCCGGGTCGCGGTTGGCGGCGGCGAGCATGGTGACGACCACCTGGCCCTCGCGTACCTTCTTCCTCTCCAGTTCCAGCGGCTCGAGCGCGATCCTGCTGGCGACCTGGATCGACGGCGCGAAGCGCAGCGTCTCCTCCACCACCCTGGGCGCCGTGCCCTCCGGGTCCGCCTTGAGCGCCTCCCACTGGTCCGGGTTGTCCAGCAGGGCGAGCGTGCCGTTGGCGATCAGGTTGGTGGTGGTCTCGAAGCCCGCGATCAGCAGGATCAGGCACAGCGGCAGCAGCTCAGCCGGCTGGACGCGGTCCTCGCCTTGGGCTTGGACCAGGTGGCTGATGATGTCCTCTTGCGGCTCGCGCCGGCGCAGTTCGAAGAGCTGCTCGAACATCGCGACCAGCTGGCCACGGGCTTCCCTGAGCTGGGCCGCGTGGCGCACCGACCGGATGCCGTCGAACCCGCTGCTGATGATCATGCCGTAGTGGTTGAACGCCTCGGTATCTGACTCGGGGAAGCCGAGCAGGTCCGTGATGATCGTGATCGGCAGTGGGGCGGCGAACGCGGAGACCAGGTCGAACTCTCGCTTCTCGGCGGCCTCGTCCAGCAGCTCACCGACCAGCTTCTCGATGCGCAGCTGATAGCCCGCCACCGCCTTGGGGGTGAACGCGGGCACCGCGACGCGGCGCAGGCGAGTGTGGTCCGGCGGGTTCATCAGCAGGAACGACCGGTTGACACCCGGGGGATGGGCCGGGACTCGGTCGGACACGTACCCCGCGCCGAAGCGGCGGTCGCGCAGGACCGAGTCGCATACCCGGTAGCTCGTGGTGGCCCAGTTGCCCAGCCGGGTCGGGTTCAGCGTGCCGCGGGCGCGCATGCGCTCGTAGATCTTGTACGGGTCGGCGCGCCCGGTGCGCATGGTGAGCAGCGCAAGTTCGTCACCGGCGACGTATCCGGCGTAGACGGCGCTCGCACGCTGCCGGTAGAGATTGGCGGCGAACTTGATCTTCGGGCCAAGAGAGCTCATCGGTAGTCTCCGGGGGCAGCGAGCCGAATCCCGTGCGGGAACGTTAATACGGAACCGTACGCGCGCGCTCAGGCATTTCCTATAAGGATTTCACTGGAATCCGGCCGCTAACGTGGCCTGTTACTAGCCGGAACCCCGGGAGGATAGGTATAGGGGATGACCGCGCACGCCGTGTGGCCCCGGCGGGACCGCCCGGCGGAGTTCATGATTAACGGCGCCGGGTGCGGCCCTGACTATTGATTTCCAAGGTACTGGTGATTTCCATAGTACTGGCCATGCCCGCGCAGGCATTTTCTGTAGGGATTTTATGGAGTGCGGAACACTAACGTTCACCGCATGGGAAAAGCCCGGCGAAGGTCATTGATGAGCAGCGTAACCCTGTACGTCGACGCCACGCACCTGCAGACGTTCACTCCGTGATAGGGGACGCCGTGGGGGATAAGTATCGCCATGAGATCGCGATCGTGGGTATCGCGTCCCGGATGCCGGGCGCATCGGGGCCCGACGAGTTCTGGGACCTGCTGCGCGGGGGCGTCGACGCGACCCGGGACCGCGATCGTGACCGGCTCTTCGGTCCTGATCACGGGGGTTTCGTCGACGGCCTCGACGGCTTTGACGCCCGTTTCTTCCAGATGGGTCCGCGGGAAGCGGCGGCCGCCGATCCACAGCAGCGGCTCGCGCTCGAGCTGGCGTGGCACGGGCTCGAGGACGCGGGAATCGTCGTACCGGCGACGTCGCCGGCCAGGATCGGCGTCTTCCTGGGCGTCATGGCCGCCGATTACGCGGACCTGGTGGCGATCGCGGGCACTCGCGGTATTACCCGGCACACGCTCACCGGTGTCGGTCGTGCGATGGTCGCCAATCGCATCTCCCACACGCTGCGCTTGTTCGGCCCGAGCATGACGGTCGACACCGGTCAGTCGTCCTCGCTCGTGGCTGTGCACCTGGCGTGCGAGAGCCTGCGCAGCGCGGAGGCCGAGATCGCGCTGGCGGGCGGGATTCATCTCAACGTGTCTCCGCTCAGCAGCGCCGTCGCCGAGGCGGCCGGCGCACTGTCACCGGATGGCACATGCTACGTGTTCGATGAACGGGCGAATGGCTACGTGCGAGGCGAGGGCGGCGGTGTCGTCGTGCTCAAGCTGCTCGCGCGGGCGATCGAGGACGGCGACCGCATCTACGCGGTCATCAAGGGCAGCGCCTTCGGCACCGGTACGGGTGACAGCGGGCTGACGGTTCCGAGCGTCACCGCGCAGGCCCGCACGATCGGCGAGGCGCTCGACCGGGCCGGCGTCCGACCGGCGGACGTGCAGTACGTCGAGCTGCACGGAACCGGCACCCGGGTCGGCGATCCGGTCGAGGCGGAGGCTCTGGGGGCGGCCTACGGGCGGCTGCGCCCGGACACGGCTCCGCTCGTCGTCGGCTCGGTCAAGACGAACATCGGTCACCTGGAAGGCGCCGCCGGGATCGCGGGCCTGATCAAGACCGCGCTCTGCATCGACAGGCGCGAGCTCGTACCGAGCCGCAACTTCTCGCGGCCGAATCCGCGGATCGCCCTGGACGAGCTTGGCCTGCGGGTCGCAGCGAGCCACGAACCCTGGCCCGCCGCGGAGCAGCCGATCGCGGCGGGGATCTCCTCGTTCGGGATCGGCGGCACCTGCTGCCACATGGTGCTCACGGCCGCCCCCGCTCCGGCCCGGCCCGGACCCGGGCCAGACGGGCGGGATGGCCGGTCGCGGGTGCTGCCGGTGCTGGTGTCGGGGCACGGTGAAGTGGCGTTGCGGGCGCAGGCAGGGCGGCTGCGGGAACATCTGCTGGCCCGGCCCGAGCTGACGCTGGCCGATGTCGCGTTCTCAGCGGCGACTACCCGGGCCCACCTGGCGTACCGGGCCGCGGTTACCGCTTCCGGCCGGGACGGACTGCTGGCCGGGCTAGGTACGCTGGCGACCGATGAGCCGGGCGCCAGCGTGGTCACCGGAGAGGTCGTTCCGGGCCGGACCGCGTTCGTGTTCTCCGGCCAGGGCGCGCAGCGGCCCGGCATGGGGACGGAACTGGCCGCGTCCTATCCGGTGTTCGCACAGGCCCTGGAGGAGATCTGCGCCCACCTGGATCCGCTGCTTGGCCGACCCCTCCGGGATCTGCTGGCCGCCCCGGAAGGATCCGAGCAGGCCGCGCTGCTTGACCAGACCCAGTTCACCCAGGCGGGCCTGTTCGCGGTCGAGGTAGCCCTGTACCGGCTGGTGGAATCGCTGGGCATCCGCCCCGACTTCCTGATCGGCCACTCGGTCGGGGAACTGGCCGCGGCGCACGTGGCTGGGGTGCTGTCGCTGGCCGACGCGTGCACCATGGTCGCCGCGCGGGGTCGGCTGATGGGCGCCCTGCCGGCGGGCGGGGGGATGGCCGCGGTGCAGGCCACCGAGGAAGAAGTCACCGCCTCGCTGGCGACCTGCGCCGGGCGGCTGTCGGTCGCCGCCGTCAACGGCCCTCAGGCCGTCGTGGTCTCCGGGGACCAAGAGGCGCTGGAGGAGTGGCTGCCGCGGTGGGCGGACCGTAAGACCTCGCGGCTGCGGGTCTCCCACGCGTTCCATTCGCCGCTGATGGACCCGATGCTGGCGGAGTTCGCCGACGTAGCTCTCGGGTTGCATCATGGCGAGCCGGTCATCCCGGTGGTGTCGAACCTGACCGGCACCGTGGTCTCGGCCGGCGAACTGGCCGACCCGGGCTACTGGGTCCGGCATATCCGCCAGGCGGTGCGGTTCGCCGACGGGATCGCCACCTTGCACGGCCATGGCGTCACGCGGTTCTTCGAGATCGGCCCGGACGGGATGCTGACCGCGATGGCTCGCCGGATCCTGGACGGCGAGCCGGGCACGGTCTTCGCCCCGGCGCTGCGGGCCCGCCAGCCCGAGCCGGAGGCGTTCGCCAGGTTCCTGGCCCAGGCGCATATCGCCGGGACCCCGGTCGACTGGCCCGCGTTCTACGCGGGCCACGGGGCCCGGCGGGTGCCGCTGCCCTCCTACGCGTTCCAGCGGCAGCGGTACTGGCTGTCGCCCGTTACCGAGTCGGGCGAGACCATCGCCAGCGCCGGGGGACCCGCGTCCCACCGCATCGAGCAGGTCCAGCTCGAGCAGGCAGGGTCACTGGCCCGGCGACTGGCCACGATGCCCGAGCCCGACCGGGAAGGTGCCGTCCTGGAACTCGTCCAGGCCCACGTCGCCGCGGTGCTTGGCCACTCCTCGCCGGACGCGGTTGCCCCCGGCCGGGCGTTCAAGGAGCTTGGCTTCGACTCGCTCGCCGGGACCGAGTTCGGTGACCGGCTGGCGCAGGTGGCGGGCATGCGGCTGCCCGCCACCCTGACCTTTGACCACCCCACTCCGGCCGCGGTGGCGCGGTTTCTGCTGGCCGCCACGTCCCGCCATACCAGCACCGGCCGCACCGTTGCGGCCACGCCGCCCGCCGCCACTCCCGACTCGGCGGAACCGCTGGCGATCGTGGGGATGTCGTGCCGGTTTGCCGGCGGGGTCGCGTCGCCGGACCAGCTGTGGGATCTGGTGGCGGCCGGGCGGGACGCGGTGTCCGGGCTGCCGCAGGACCGGGGCTGGGACCTGGAGCGCCTGTATGACCCCGATCCGGGCCGGCCGGGGACGGTGTACACGCAGGGTGGCGGGTTCGTCTCCGGAGCCGGAGATTTCGACGCGGGGTTCTTCGGGATCGCGCCGCGTGAAGCACTGGCGATGGACCCGCAGCAGCGCCTAGTGCTGGAGGCGGCCTGGGAAGCGCTGGAGGATGCCGGGATCGACCCGGACTCGCTGCGCGGCAGCGACGCCGGGGTGTTCTGCGGCGCGGGGCCGTCCGGCTATGGCGGGTCGATGAGGCCGGAACTGGAAGGGTTCCGGTTGACCGGGACGACGGCCAGCGTGATCTCGGGACGCGTGGCCTATGTGCTCGGGCTGACCGGCCCGGCCGTGTCGGTGGATACGGCGTGTTCGTCGTCGCTGGTGGCGCTGCACCTGGCCGCCCAGTCGCTGCGGTCCGGGGAGTGTTCGCTGGCGCTGGCCGGCGGGGTGACGGTGTTGGCCGATCCGTTCTTGCTGGTGGAGTTCTCCCGGCAGCGGGGCCTGGCGCCCGATGGCCGGTGCAAGGCCTACGCGGCCGGAGCGAACGGGACGGGATTCTCCGACGGGCTGGGCCTGGTGGTGCTGGAACGGCTGAGCGATGCGCGGCGGAACGGGCACCGGGTGCTCGGGCTGGTGCGCGGATCGGCGGTGAACCATGACGGGGCCTCCAACGGGCTGACCGCGCCGTCCGGGCCGTCGCAGGAACGAGTGATCGGGACGGCGCTGGCCAACGCGAGGCTGAGCCCGGCCGAGATCGACGTGGTGGAAGGCCACGGGACCGGCACCCGGCTGGGTGATCCGATCGAGGCCGGGGCGCTGATCGCGGCGTACGGGCCGGGCCGGGCCGAGCCGCTGCGGCTGGGGTCGGTGAAGTCCAACATCGGGCATGCCTCGTCGGCCGCGGGGGTGGCCGGGGTGATCAAGATGGTGCTGGCCATGCGGCACGGGGTGGTACCCAAGACGCTGCATGTCGACGCGCCGTCGCCGAACGTGGACTGGGACGCGGGCGCGGTCAAGCTGGTGACCGAGGCCGAGCCGTGGCCCGACGCCGGCCGGGCCCGCCGCGCCGGGGTGTCTTCTTTCGGGATCTCGGGCACCAACGCGCACCTGATCCTGGAACAGGCCCCGCCCGAGCTGGAGGCCCGTGCGGACGGACAGACCCGCTCCCTGCCTGCCGTGCCGGTGCTGGTGTCAGCCAAGGAGCCGGTCGCCCTGCGGGCGCAGGCCCGGCGGCTGCGGGAGCACCTGCTGGTCCGGCCCGAGCTGGCGCTGGCCGAGGTCGGGTTCTCGGCGGCGACCACCCGGGCGCACCTGGAGTACCGGGCGGCGGTCACCGCGCCGGACCGGGAAGGGCTCCTGGACGGCCTGGCTGGGCTGGCGGCCGGTGAACCGGGCGCCGGCGTGGTCACCGGCCGGGCCGTCCAGGGCCGGACCGCGTTCTTGTTCTCCGGCCAGGGTGCGCAGCGGCCGGGCATGGGGATGGAACTGGCGGCGGCCTACCCGGTATTCGCCCGCGCGGTTGAGGAGATCTGCGGTCACCTGGATCCGCTGCTGGGCCGCCCGCTCCGCGACCTGCTGTCCGCCCCGGAAGGGTCGGAGCAGGCCGCGCTGCTAGACCAGACCCAGTACACCCAGGCCGGGTTGTTCGCGGTCGAGGTGGCGCTGTTCCGGCTGGCCGAGTCGCTGGGGATCCGGCCGGACTTCCTGATCGGCCACTCGGTGGGTGAGCTGGCGGCGGCGCATGTGGCCGGGGTGCTGTCCCTGGCCGACGCGTGCACGCTGGTGGCCGCGCGGGGCCGGCTGATGGGTGCGCTGCCGGCCGGTGGCGGGATGGCCGCCGTGCAGGCCACCGAGGAAGAGGTCATCGCCTCGCTGGAAAGCTATGCCGGGCGGCTGGCGGTCGCGGCGGTCAATGGCCCGCAGGCTGTGGTGGTGTCGGGTGACGAGGCTGCGCTGACCGAGTGGCTGCCGCGGTGGGCGGACCGTAAGACCTCGCGGCTGCGGGTCTCCCATGCGTTCCATTCGCCGCTGATGGACCCGATGCTTGATGAGTTCGCCGAGGTGGCCCGCGGGCTGCGCTACGGCGAGCCGCGCATCCCTGTGGTGTCGAACCTGACCGGCACCGTGGCCTCGACCGAGCTGGCTGACCCGGGATACTGGGTGTCCCATGTCCGTCAGCCGGTCCGGTTCGCCGCCGGGATCGCCGCGCTGGCCGGCCTGGGCGTGACCCGGTTTTATGAGCTGGGCCCGGATGCCGTGCTGACCGCGATGGCCCGCGGTGTCCTCGGCGATGACACCGGCACGGTGCTGGCTCCTGCGCTGCGGGCCAGGCACCCAGAGCCCGAGACGTTCGCCGGATTCCTGGGTCAGGTCCACGCCGCCGGGACCGCGGTGGACTGGGCCGCGTTCTACGCCGGGACCGAGGCGCGCCCGGTGCCGCTCCCGACCTACGCGTTCCAGCGGCAGCGGTACTGGCTGTCCCCGTCGGCCGGGGCCACCGACCCGGCTGCGGCTGGCCAGGGGCGGCTGGAGCATCCCCTGCTGGTCGCCGCGGTGCAGGTCGGAGACCGGGACGAGTGGCTGTTCACCGGCCGCCTATCGCTGGAGGCCCAGCCGTGGCTGGCCGATCACGCTGTGCTCGGCGCGGTGATCATGCCCGGCGCGGCCCTGACCGAGCTGGCCCTGACCGCCGGGCGGCACGTGGGAAGCCCGGTCGTCGAGGAGCTCGTGCTGGAATCCCCGCTGCTGCTGCCCGAGGGCACGGCCGTCCAGCTCCAGGTCACCGTGGCCGAAGCCGGCCCGGACGGCCGTCGCGCCGTCGCCGTCTACACCCGCCCCCAGCCCGGCCCCGACGAGGACGGGCCACCCGAGACGACCTGCCACGCCCGCGGCACCCTCGCCCTCGGCACGGCCCCGCTGGCCTCGCCGTTCCCCGCGGCCTGGCCGCCGCCGGGCGCCCGCGCGGTTCCGGTCGAGGCGCTCTACGCGCGGCTGGCCGACATCGGCTATGACTACGGCCCGGTCTTCCAGGGCGTGCGCGCGGCCTGGCAGGACGGCGAGCACGTCTACGCGGAGGTCGCGCTGGCAGATGACCACGCCGCGACGGCCCAGCGATTCGGGATCCACCCGGCGCTGCTGGACGCCGCGCTGCACGGCGGGGTCGACCGGCTGGACCGGGACGACGAATCGTCGGCGCAGCTGCCGTTCTCCTGGGCCGGAGTCCGGCTCGGGCAGGCCGGCCCGAGCCGGCTCCGGGTCCTGGTCACCCCGGCGGGCGCGGGCACGCTGCGGATCGACCTCGCCGGACCGCACGGCGAGTTCGTGGCCAGCGTGGATCAGCTGGTGTTCCGCCCGGTCCAGCAGGCTCAGCTTGACCAGGCCGGGCGGCCGTCGAACGGCTCGCTGTTCCGGGTCGACTGGAACCCGGTCCCGGCCGCGTCCCACGGCGGAACGGGCCGGCCGCGCGTGGCGAGCCTCGGTGAGCCTGCCGGGGCGGCCGAACGGTTCGCCGACCTCGACGCCCTGGAGCGGGCGCTCGCCGCCGGCGCGCCCGTCCCCGACCTCGTCCTCGCCCCGGTCCCGGCGGTGCCTTCGCCGGACGGCGTGGCGGCGGCGGCTCAAGCGGTCGCCGAGCACACGCTGGCGCTTTTGCAGGGCTGGCTGGCGAGCGCGCGGCTGGCCGACGCGCGGCTCGTCGTCGTCACCCGCCGCGCGATCGCGGCCGGAGACTCAGACCCGCAGCCCCCCGATCTCACCCAGGCGCCGGTCTGGGGGCTGGTGCGATGCGCGCAGTCGGAGCACCCCGGACGCTTCGGCCTCATTGACCTCGACGGCCAGGGCGACGACCCCGACTGGGCCGCGCTGACCGGCCTGGACGAGCCGCAACTGGCCGTGCGCCAGGGACGGCTGCTCGCCCCGCGACTGGCCCGGACGCCGGCGGCGGCCGGCGACCAGCTTCCGCCGCCCCAGTCCGACGGGACGGTACTCATCACCGGCGGCACCGGGGGCCTCGGCGCGATCCTCGCCAGGCACCTCGCCGGGACCGGCTGGGCGAAGCGCCTGCTGCTGGTGAGCCGGCGCGGCCTGGATGCGGCCGGCGCGCCTGAGCTGGTCGAGGACCTGACGGCGCTCGGCTGCGCGGCCCAGGTCGCCGCCTGCGACGTAGCCGACGCCGAACAGCTGAGGCGGCTGCTCAAGTCGCTCGAGCACCCGCTCACCGCGGTCATCCACGCCGCCGGGCTGCTGGACGACGGGGTGATCGAGTCGCTGACCCCGCAGCAGCTGGACCGGGTCATGCGGCCCAAGGTGCACGGCGCGCTGAACTTGCACGAGCTGACCGCGGACACCGAGCTTGTGGCGTTCGTGCTGTTCTCCTCGGTCTCCGCGCTCGTAGGCAGCCCTGGGCAGGCCAACTACGCCGCGGCCAACGCCGTTCTCGACGCGCTCGCACAGAAGCGGCGGGCCGAAGGGCTTTCCGGTAGCTCGCTGGCCTGGGGGCTGTGGGCCGATGCAGGCGGCATGGCGGGGCAGCTCGACGAGACCGATCTCGCGCGGTTCAGGCGGATGGGGGTGGAGGCCCTGTCCACCGACCTGGGGCTTGAGCTGTTCGACCAGGCCCAGCGGCTCGATCAGGCGCGGCTCGATCAGGCGCTGCTCGTGCCGGTGCGGCTCGACCTGGCCTCGCTGCGGGCGCGGGCGCGAGCGGGGACGCTCCCCGCGCTGCTGCGCGGGCTGGTGCCTGCGCCGGCGCGCCGCACCGAGGCCGACGTGCCGCTCGCGCAACGGCTCGCCGACGTCCAGGAGGCCGAGCGGGAGCAGCTGGTGCTCCTGCTCGTCCAGACCCAGGTCGCAGCCGTCATCGGACACACCTCACCCGGCATGATCGACCCCGGCCGCGCGTTCAAGGACCTCGGGTTCGACTCGCTTACCGCGGTCGAGTTCCGCAACCGGCTTATGCAGGCGAGCGGCGTCCGGCTGCCCCCCACCCTCGTCTTCGACCATCCGACGTCCGCGGCAGTCGCGCAGCTACTCCTCTCCGAGGCCGGCGGCAGCGCCGAGGAACCGTCCATCGAGCGAGAGCTCGCCAGGCTCGAAGGCATGCTCGCCACGATGGCGACCGGCGAGAAGCAGCGCGTGGCCGGACGCCTGCGGACGCTCCTGGCCGCGATCACCGACGGCGGGCGGCAGACGAGCGAGCGGATTGAGGCGGCCACGAGTGTGGACGAGGTCTTCCAGCTGATCGATGCCGAATTCAGCGAGGCGTGACGAGTGCAATCTCGAGCCCGGACCACCAAGGGACATGGCTATGAGCATTGAAAGCAGCGAAGCACAGCAGGAAAAGCTCGTCCGGTACCTCAAGCGGATGGCCGTCGACCTCAACGAGACCAGGGGACGGCTGCGGGAGCTTGAAGACCGGGCCACCGAGCCGCTGGCCATCGTCGGGATGAGCTGCCGCTACCCCGGGGGTGTGACGTCCCCGGCCGACCTGTGGGAGCTCGTGGCCGCGGGGCGCCCAGGGACCTCGGAGTTCCCGGCTGATCGCGGCTGGGACGTCGAGCATCTCTACGATCCCGACCCCGATCACCCCGGCACGGCCTACACGCGCGGGGGCGGCTTCGTGCAGGGCGCCGGTGACTTCGATGCGGGGTTTTTCGGGATCGGCCCGCGTGAGGCGCTGGCCATGGACCCGCAGCAGCGGCTGCTGCTTGAGGCGGCGTGGGAGGCGTTCGAGGACGCCGGGATCGACCCGACGTCGCTGCGAGGCAGCGATACCGGCGTTTTCTGCGGTGTGATGTACCAGGACTACGGGTTCGTGGCGGGGATGAGCGACCGGCGCCCCGAGATCGAGGGCTACCTGACGATCTCCTCCGCGGGCAGCGTCGCGTCGGGCCGCCTCAGCTATACGTTCGGGTTCGAGGGGCCGGCGGTGTCGGTGGATACGGCGTGCTCGTCGTCGCTGGTGGCGTTGCACCTAGCCGGGCAGTCGCTGCGGTCAGGGGAGTGCACGCTGGCGCTGGCGGGCGGGGTGACGATCCTGGCCAGGCCGAGTGTCTTCATCGAGTTCAGCCGCCAGCGCGGGGTTTCACCGGATGGGCGGTGCAAGTCGTACGCGGCCGCCGCCGACGGCGTGGGCTGGGGCGAGGGCGCCGGGCTGCTGGTGCTGGAACGGCTGACGGACGCGCGGCGTCATGGTCACCAGGTGCTGGCGGTGGTGCGGGGCAGCGCGGTGAACCAGGACGGGGCCAGCAATGGCCTGACCGCGCCGAACGGCCCGTCCCAGGAGCGGGTGATCCGGGCGGCGCTGGCCAGCGCGGGCCTGTCCCCGGCCGATGTTGACGTGGTGGAGGGCCATGGGACCGGGACCAGGCTCGGAGACCCGATCGAGGCGCAGGCACTGCTGGCGACCTACGGGCAGGACCGGGTAGACGGTCCGCTGCGGCTCGGATCGGTCAAGTCCAATATCGGGCACACGCAGGCCGCCGCCGGGGTGGCCGGGGTGATCAAGATGGTGCTGGCGATGCGGCACGGGATGCTGCCGCGCACGCTGCACCTGGATGCCCCCTCGCCGCACGTGGACTGGGACGCGGGGCAGGTGAAGCTGCTGACCGAGGCGGAGGACTGGCCGGCCTCCGGGCAGCGACCGCGGCGGGCGGGGGTGTCCTCGTTCGGGGTCAGCGGCACCAACGCCCACCTGATCGTGGAGGAGGCCCCGGCTGAGGAGGGGGCTGCGGCGTCTGTGGCTGGTGTGGCGGTCCGGGGTGTGGGTGGTGTGGTGCCGGTGGTGTTGTCGGCGCGCGGTGAGGATGCCCTGCGGGCGCAGGCGGATCGGCTGCGGGCGTTCCTGATTGCCCGGCCTGAGGTCTCGCTGGCCGATGCTGGTTTGTCGCTGGCGACGACGCGGGCGCATCTGGAGCATCGTGCGGCGGTGGTGGCGGCTGATCGTGGTGGGCTGCTGGCGGGGCTGGGGGCTCTGGCGGCGGGTGATCCGGCGGCGGATGTGCTCCAGGGGCAGGTGGCGGGCGGCAAGGTGGCGTTCGTGTTTCCCGGGCAGGGGGCGCAGTGGGAGCGGATGGCGGTGGAGCTGCTGGAGTCGTCGCCGGTGTTCGCGCAGGAGATCACCGCCTGTGGTGAGGCGCTGTCGCGGTATGTGGACTGGCGGCTGGAAGACGTGCTGCGTGGGGCGGCGGGGGCGCCGTCGCTGGACCGGGTGGATGTGGTGCAGCCGGTGCTGTTCGCGGTGATGGTCGCGCTGGCGGGTTTGTGGCGGTCGTTCGGTGTGGAGCCGACGGCGGTGCTTGGGCATTCGCAGGGGGAGATCGCGGCGGCGTACGTGGCCGGCGGGTTGTCTTTGGATGATGCGGCCCGGGTGGTGGCGCTGCGGAGCCGGGTGGTGGGTGAGCGGCTGGCCGTGAAGGGGGATGGGGAGGTGGGTGGGGCGATGGTGTCGGTGGCGTTGCCGGCGGCCCGGGTGCAGGAGCAGATCGAGTCGTATGGCGGCCGGGTGTCGGTCGCGGCGGTGAACGGCCCGGCGGCGGTGGTGGTCTCGGGGGAACCTGGCGTGCTTGACGAGCTGCTGGCGGCCTGGGAGCGGGACGGGGTGCGGGCCCGGCGGGTGCCGGTGGACTATGCCTCGCACTCGGTCCAGGTCGAGGCGATCCGCGAGGAGCTGCTTGAGCTGCTGGCGCCGATCGCGCCGCGGTCGGGCCGGGTTCCGTTCTATTCGGCGTCGGAGGGCGGGTTCATAGACACCGCCGGGCTGGACGCGGGGTACTGGTACCGGAATTTGCGCGCGCAAGTGGGGTTCGAGCCGGCGGTGCGGGCGCTGGTGGGGAACGGCGTGGGCTGTTTTGTCGAGATTTCTCCGCATCCGGTGCTGACGATGGCGATGCACGAGACGATCCAGGCGGTGGAGGGCGCGGGCCGGGTCGGGGTGGTCGGCTCGCTGCGCCGGGACCAGGGCGGCCCGGAGCGGTTCGCGATGTCGCTGGCCGAGGCGCATGTGGCTGGGGTGACCGTGGACTGGCGGGCGTTTTACGCGGGCAGCGGGGCTCGGGTGGTGCCGTTGCCGACGTATGCGTTCCAGCGGCAGCGGTACTGGCTGTCGGCGGGGGCCGGGGCCGGGGATCTGGCCGCGGCCGGGCTCGGGCGGGTGGAGCATCCGCTGCTGGCCGCCGCGGTGCGGGTGGGAGACAGGGACGAGTGGGTCTTTACCGGGCGGGTGTCGCAGGGTGCTCAGCCGTGGATGCGGGATCATGCGGTGCTCGGGGTCGTGATCGTGCCGGGGGCTGCGCTGGTGGAGCTGGCGCTGGCGGCGGGCCGGGCCGCGGGCTGCCCGGTGGTCCAGGAGCTAGTCCTGCAGGCGCCGCTGGTCCTTGACGATGACGCTGCCCGGCAGGTGCAGATCACGGTGGCCGAGGCGGACTCCGACGGCCGTCGTGCGGTCGCGGTGTACTCCCGGCTGGAAGGTGGCGGGCAGGACGGGCCGGGCGGGGTGACCTGTCACGCGCGGGGTGTGCTGGTGGTGGAGGCGGAGCAGCCGGCCGTGCCGTTCCCGGCGGCGTGGCCGCCGCCGGGCGCCGAGCCGGTCGCGCTCGAGGGGCTGTACCCGCGGCTGGCCGGTGCGGGTTATGAGTACGGGCCGGTCTTCCAGGGGCTGGGCGCGGCATGGCGGGACGGCGAGAGCGTGTACGCCGAGGTCGCGCTGCCGGAAGAGGCCGGGGCTATCGGGACGGGGACGGGGTTCGGGATCCACCCGGCGCTGCTGGACGCCGCGCTGCACGGTGTCCTGCTGGATCGCGCCGGGGCCCCGGGGGTTGAGCTGCCGTTTTCCTGGTCGGGTGTCTGGCTGGGGCGGGAGGGTTTGTCGCGGGCCCGGGTCCGGATCACTGCGGCGGGCGGGTCGGCGGTGCGTGTCGACATTGCTGATGAGCACGGCGGGCCGGTCGCGGGCGTGCGGGAGCTGGCGTTCCGGCCCGTGGATCAGGCGCAGCTTGAGGGGGCCGGGCGGGCGGGGAGCGGGTCGCTGTTCACGGTGGAGTGGGCCGCGGTCGCGGCCGGGCCGGACCGGCCCCGTAGTGTCGCGGTGCTCGGTCCGGGCGTGGCCGGGGCGGGGGATTGTTATCCGGATCTTGATGCGCTGGAGCGGGCGCTGGCTGAGGGCGCGCCGGTGCCAGAGGTGGTCCTGGCCGGGGTCCGGGCCCCGGCGCGGGCCGGCGGCGTGGCGCAGGCGGCGCGCGCGGTTGCCCGGGACGTGCTGAGGCTGGTGCAGCGGTGGCTGGCCAGTGAGCCGCTGGCCGGGGCGCGGCTGGTGGTGGTGACACGGCACGCGGTCGCGGCGGGTGATGAGGTCCCGGACGTGGCGGTTGCGCCGACCTGGGGGCTGATCCGCAGCGCGCAGTCCGAGCATCCGGGGCGCTTCACGCTCGTGGACCTGGACGGCGACAACGTCGAACCCGGCTGGGCCGCGCTGACCGCCCTTGACGAGCCGCAGCTAGCAGTACGCGCAGGCCAGCTCCTCGCACCCCGCCTCACACCAGCCAGCGCGATGCCGGTGCCTGACGGGGCGGCGTGGCGGCTGTCGGCCACGCGGAAAGGATCGCTGGAGGATCTGGCGGTCGTCCCGTCGGGAGGAGACCGGCCGCTGGGCGTGGATGAGGTACGGGTCGGGGTGCGGGCCGCGGGGTTGAATTTCCGGGATGTGCTGATCGCGCTGGGGCTGTATCCCGGCGATGCGCCGCTGGGCAGTGAGGCGGCCGGGGTAGTGCTGGAGGTCGGTTCCGGGGTGCGGGACCTTGCGCCGGGCGACCGGGTGCTGGGCTTGGTGCTTGACGGGTTCGGGCCGGTGGCGGTGGCGGACCGGCGGCCGCTGGTGCCGATGCCGGCGGACTGGTCGTTCGCGGCGGCGGCGGCGGTGCCGGTGACGTTCCTGACCGCGTATTACGGGCTGGTGGACCTGGCTGGCGTGGGCCGGGGTGAGCGGGTGCTGATCCATGCCGCCGCGGGCGGGGTGGGGATGGCGGCGGTGCAGCTGGCGCGGCATCTGGGGGCGGAGGTGTTCGCGACGGCGAGCCCGGGCAAGTGGGATGCGGTCGCGGCTCTGGGGATCTCCGGTGAGCGGATCGCGTCCTCGCGCGACCTGGGGTTCCGGGATAAGTTCCTGGAGGTGACCGGGGGGCAGGGCGTGGATGTGGTGCTGGACGCGCTGGCCGGGGAGTTCGTGGACGCGTCGCTGGAGCTGCTGCCGCGCGGCGGCCGGTTCATCGAGATGGGCAAGGCCGATATCCGTGATCCGCAGGTGGTGGCGCAGGAGCGTGCCGGGGTGCGGTACCGGTCTTATGACCTGTTCGAGGCGGGGCCGGAGAGGATCCAGCAGATGCTGGCCGAGGTGATGGCGTTGTTCGGGCGGGGGGTGCTGGAGCACGCTCCGGTGCGGATCTGGGATGTGCGCCGGGGTGCGGAGGCGTTCCGGTTCCTGCGGGAGGGCCGTAATACCGGCAAGGTGGTCCTGACGGTCCCGGTGCCGATGGATCCGGATGGGACGGTGCTGATCACCGGCGGTACCGGCGGGCTGGGGGCGCTGTTCGCCCGGCATCTGGCCAAGGTGCACGGGGCGCGGCGGCTGGTGCTGGTCAGCCGGCGTGGCCAGGCTGCGGCGGGGGCTGCGGAGCTGGCGGCGGAGCTGGAAGGGCTGGGGGCCCAGGTGCGGGTGGCGGCCTGTGATGTGGCCGACCGTGAGCAGCTGGCGGGGCTGGTCGGGTCGCTGGAGCATCCGCTCACCGCGGTGGTGCACGCCGCCGGGGTGCTCGACGACGGGCTGGTGGAGTCGCTGACGGCGGAGCAGCTGGAGCGGGTGATGCGGCCGAAGGTGGACGCGGCGGTGTGGCTGGATGAGCTGACGGCGGGGATGGAGCTGTCGGCGTTCGTGCTGTTCTCCTCGGTGGCGGCGCTGATCGGGAGCCCGGGGCAGGGGAACTACGCGGCGGCGAACGCGGCCCTGGATGCGCTGGCGGCCCGGCGCCGCACGCAGGGCCGGCCCGCGACCTCGCTGGCGTGGGGGCTGTGGGCGCAGGCCACCGGGATGACCGGGGGCCTGGAGCTGGCGCAGCTGGGGCGGCTGGAACGGATGGGGATCGGCGCGCTGTCCACCGACGAGGGTCTGGAATTGTTCGACCAGGCGCAGCGGCTGGATGCGGCGCTGGTGGTCCCGGTGCGGCTGGACCTGGCCGCGCTGCGGGCCCAGGCCAGGGCCGGGCTGCTGCCGGCGCTGATGCGCGGCCTGGTCCGGACCCCGGCCCGCCGGGCGCAGGCCGCGGGCGGGTCACTGGCCCAGCGGCTGGCCGGCGTCCCGCAGCCCGACTGGGAACGCGTCACCCTGGACCTGGTGCAAGCGCAGGTCGCCGCCGTGCTCGGCCACACCTCCGCGGCGGCGATTGATCCCGGCCGGGCGTTCAAAGAACTCGGGTTCGACTCGCTGGCTGCCGTGGAGCTCCGCAACCGGCTCACCCACATCACCGGCCTGCGGCTGCCCACCACCCTGGTCTTCGACCACCCCACCCCCATCGCTGTCGCCCAGTACGTGATCCCTGTCGCCATGCCGGGCGCCGCGACCAACGGCCACCGGCAGTCGGAGGAGGACGCGATACGCGGCGCGCTGGCGTCGATCCCGATCGGCCGCCTGCGCACGGCGGGGCTGCTCGACACGCTCCTCGAACTCGCCAACGGGGACCCGGACGCCGGCCCGCCGGCAACAGGGGACGCTGCGTCGATCGACGACATGGACGCCGCCGCCCTGATCCGGATGACCCAAGAGGACGCGGACGCGGCATGAGAACAGTCCAGAACATGGCCGCCGGTGCGCGGCCGGGCATGGGGGGTTAGTCATGGCCGCCGCCGATCAGAAGGACCTCATCGAGGCCCTCCGGAGGTCAGTCAAGGAAACCGAGCGCCTGCGGCAGCAGAACCGGCGGCTCCTGGCTCAGTCCACAGAGCCGGTGGCGATTGTCGGGATGAGCTGCCGGTATCCGGGCGGGGCGGTCTCGCCGGCGCAGTTGTGGGAGCTGGTGGCGGCGGGCCGTGACGCGGTGTCGGGGCTGCCGGAGGACCGCGGCTGGGACCTGGAACACCTCTATGACCCGGACCCGGATCATCCAGGCACGATCTACGCGCGCGGCGGCGGGTTCACCGACGGCGTGGGTGACTTCGACGCGGGGTTCTTCGGGGTGAGCCCGCGGGAGGCGCTCGCCATGGACCCCCAGCAGCGGCTGCTGCTTGAAGGGGCGTGGGAGGCGCTGGAGGACGCCGGGATCGATCCGACCTCGCTGCGCGGCAGCGACACCGGGGTGTTCTGCGGCGTCGCGCCCTCGGACTACGGGACGGCAGTTGGCAGCCGGCCCGAGGCCGAGGGGCTCCGACTGACCGGGACCACCACCAGCGTGGTGTCCGGGCGTGTCGCTTATAGCTTGGGTCTTGAGGGGCCGGCGGTGTCGGTGGATACGGCGTGTTCGTCGTCGCTGGTGGCGTTGCATCTGGCGGCGCAGGCGCTGCGGTCGGGGGAGTGTTCCCTGGCGCTGGCGGGCGGGGTGACGGTGCTGGCGGGGCCGTTCTTGCTGGTGGAGTTCTCCCGGCAACGGGGCCTGGCGCCGGATGGCCGGTGCAAGTCCTATGCGGCGGCCGCGGACGGCACCGGGTTCTGCGACGGGATGGGCCTGCTCGTGCTGGAGCGGCTGTCCGAAGCGCGGCGTCGTGGTCACCGGGTGCTGGCGGTAGTGCGGGGCAGCGCGGTGAACCAGGACGGGGCCTCGAACGGGCTGACGGCGCCGAACGGGCCGTCGCAGGAGCGGGTGATCCGGGCGGCGCTGGCCAGTGCCGGGTTGTCCCCGGCTGACATCGACGCGGTGGAGGGGCACGGGACCGGGACCCGGCTGGGGGACCCGATCGAGGCACAGGCGCTGCTGGCCACCTACGGGCAGGAGCGGCCGCAGGATCGTCCGGTGCGGCTCGGCTCGGTGAAGTCGAATATCGGGCATTCCTCGGCTGCGGCGGGGGTGGCCGGGGTGATCAAGATGGTGCTGGCCATGCGGCACGAGCTGCTGCCCGCCACCTTGCACGTGGACGCGCCGACCCCGCACGTGGACTGGGACGCGGGCCGGGTGAGCCTGCTGACGCAGGCTGAGCCGTGGCCGGCCTCCGGGCAGCGGCCGCGCCGGGCCGGGGTGTCCTCGTTCGGGATCAGCGGGACCAACGCCCACGTGATCGTGGAAGAGGCGCCGGCGGAGGCGCCGGTCAGGGATGACGGCCGGGATGACGTGGAGCCTCGGGTGCTGCCGGTGGTGCCGGTGCTGGTGTCGGGGCGGAGTGAGGCGGCGGTGCGGGCGCAGGCGGGGCGGTTGCGGGAGTTCCTGGTGGCGCGGCCCGAGCTGGGGCTGGCGGACGTGGGGTTCTCGGCGGCGACGGCCCGGGCGCAGCTGGAGCGGCGGGCGGCGGTGGTGGCGGCTGACCGGGACGGGCTGCTGGCGGGGCTGGCGGGGCTGGCGGGGCTGGCGGCTGGTGAGCCGGGCGGCGGCGTGCTGGCTGGTGGCGTGACGGTGGGGAAGACGGCGTTCTTGTTCTCCGGGCAGGGGGCGCAGCGGCCGGGGATGGGTGCGGGCCTGGCGGCGGTGTTCCCGGCGTTCGCGGAGGCGCTGGGGGAGGTGTGCGCGGAACTGGATCCGCGGCTGGGCCGGCCGCTGCGGGAGCTGCTTTTCGCTCCGGAGGGTTCAGAGCAGGCGGAGTTGCTGGATGCGACCCAGTTCACCCAGGCGGCGTTGTTCGCGGTGGAGGTGGCGCTGTTCCGGCTGGCGGAGTCGCTGGGGATCCGC
>ODAK010001453.1_pt1 | contig 25854 bp, 21 predicted proteins | sample 1539591 | NCBI WGS metagenome assembly ODAK01 (sample SAMEA3539303, study PRJEB22396) | soil metagenome | biome: tundra; feature: field; material: soil | place: USA | collected 2010-05 | depth 0.15 m
GCCTCGTCCGCCGGGTGGATGAAGTCGGTCTCGGGCAGGATGTCAGGATCCTGCCGGGTCTCCGACGCGTGCGGCGGCTGCAGGCCGGGCACGCCGGTCTCCGCCTCGGCCACGATCGCGCTGGCGGGCATCGGGCGGCGCAGCCGGATCATGCCGCCCTGGCCCGGTTCGCGGGTACCCGTAGAGACCTGGTGAGCAGGCGTCAGGTATCTCATCCGGGGCACGCTATGCGGCCGCTTGAAGATGAAGTAGAGCACAGCCGCGATGAGAATGAAGGCCCCATAGGGCAGCGCGAACGTCTCGATCGACCCGCCCAGGTACCTGGTCGGGCCATCAGCGAGAAACAGCTCAGTCACGGAACCTCCAGCCGTGCAGGACATCCGTCTTAACGAACGTAGAAAAGCACCCAGAAGATGAGCGCGACGACAGCCAGGTAGTTCCAGACGACGGTGAACGAGCTGAGCGACGCCTGGAACCGCTGGACGTTGAACGCCTCACTGTAGGTGGGCGGCTGCTCAACAAACGAGATCGCCGAGATCGAACGCGCACGCATGAACAATATCTCCAGCCATATCATCGCGCAGAACCAGATGGTCAGCGCCACCGGGTAGAACCCGACGAACACACTCGCGAAGCCCGACTGACCTGGCTGGAACGGCAGCGTGAGCAGCTCGACGATCTGCAGGCTGACCGCGGCCAGGCCGAGGATCAGCGCCGCCAGCGCCGCCCGCGCCCACGGGTTCTTCTTCCCGGCCTTGATCTGCTGCAGCCCAGCGGTCTGCACGATCGCGCTCAGCGCGATCAGCCCGGCGATCGTGGCCCCGTAATACATGTGCGGGGGCGTGGTGGAACTCGGCAGCCACATCTGGTGCGAGTTGGCCGACTGCAGGTAGAAGTACGCGAACGCGAACGCGCCGAACAGGAACGACAGCCCGCCGATGGCGAGCCTGGAGCCCGTCCAGGCCGCGTTCAGCGCCGCCTCGTGGTAGAACGCCTGCTCCTCGACGGCCCTGGTGGCCGCCTCTTCGCTGCCGGCTTCGGCTAGCTCAGCCACGGTCAGGCCTCCGTTCCTGCGAGGGCACCGTTGATCACTCCGGCGGGCGGGTTCAGGTCGGCCACCGGCAGCGCCTTGGGGTCGCCGTACTCATACGGGCCGGACAGGACCACCGGGATGTGCTGGAAGTTGTTCGGTGGCGGCGGCGAGGAGACCTGCCATTCCAGGCCGCGGGCCCGCCACGGGTTGCCGACCTCGCGCTGCCGCCAGAACAGGGTCGACATGACGAAGTTGAACAGGAAGATGAGCATCGACACGCCGAGGAGGAACGCCGAGATCGACACCCAGTCGTTCAGCGTCTCCAGGTTACGGGCGTATTCGAACACCCGTCGCGGCTGGCCGAGCTGACCGGCGGCGAACAGCGGCATGAAGGTGGAGTTGAAGAAGATGAACATGGTCCAGAAGTGGAGCTTGCCGAGCCGCTCGTTCAGCCTGATCCCCAGCATCTTGGGCAGCCAGTAGTAGATGCCGCCCATGAAGGCGAAGATCAGCCCGCCCATGATCGTGTAGTGGAAGTGCGCCATGACGAAGAACGAACCGTGGCTGGTCGTGTCCGCGGGCACGTCGGACAGGAACACACCGGAGATCCCGCCGAACAGGAAGTTGACGTACATGCCCATGGCGAACAGCATCGGCACCGTCAGCCGGATCTTCGCCTTCCAGAACGTGCCCATCGCGACCAGGTAGATGAAGCCCGTCGGGATCGAGATCAGCTCGGTGGTCAGCATGAACAGCGGCCGCATGTCCGGGTCCATGCCGGAGTCGAACAGGTGGTGCTGCCAGACGAAGAAGGACAGGATCGCCACCCCGAGCATGCCCGCCGCGGCGATCTTGTACCCGAACAGCGGCTTCCGGCAGAACACCGGGATGATCTCCGAGACGATGCCGAACCCGGGCAGCGCCAGGATGTAGACCTCCGGATGGCCGAAGAACCAGAACAGGTCCTCGTACAGGTAACTGCTGCCGCCCAGCTGGCTGACGAACAGGGCGGTCTGCGCGGTCCGGTCGGTGATGATCATGTACATCCCACCGACCAGCACCGGCGCGGCCAGCACCAGCAGGAACCCGGTGGTGAGCATGGCCCACACGAACATCGGCAGCCGGCTCCACCGCATCCCGGGGGCCCGGTAGCAGATGATCGTGCAGACGATGTTGAACGCGGCCAGGATGGCCGAGATGCCCATCAGGCCGAACCCGATCGCGTAGCCGTCCATGCCCGAGCCGGCCTGGATGGACAGCGGCGCGTAGCCGGTCCAGCCGGTCGGGAACCCGCCCATCAGCACGCTGGACAGCAAGATGATGAACGCGCACGGGGTCAGCCAGAACGACAGCGCCTCGACCCGCGGGAACGCCACCCGCTTCGAGCCGATCATCAGCGGCACCAGGTAGTTCCCGAACGGCCCCATGACGACCGAGGTCATCATCATCATCATCATCGTGCCGTGCTCGCCGACCACCTCGAGGTAGGCGCTGGGGGTGAGCAGGTGGTACGTCGGCGACAGCAGCTCGGCCCGGATCGCCATCGCGAACAGGCCGCCGGTCAGGAAGTAGCCGATCATCGCGACCAGGTACTGGATGCCGACCACCTTATGGTCCAGGGAGTACCTGAAGTACTTGGACAGGCCGTCTGCGAGGTGGCCCTCGCCGGTCCCGGTGACCGGCTTGCCGAGCATCTGCTTGAACACGTCGTTGAACACGCCCAGGCCGATCAGCCAGCCGACCACGCCGAACAGGTAGCCCATGACGATCGGGAAGTCGCTGTCGTCGGCGAAGCCGATCTGCTGGTAGCCGCTGGCGATGACGTTGCCGAGCAAGTGCCCGAGCACGTAGCCGATGATCGCCCCGATCAGCGCGGTGTGGATCGCCGGGCGCAGCCACCAGGGTCGCGCCTTCGGCGCGGCGGCAGGCTCACGTCCGCCGGGCACCTGCGCGCTTTCCGGCTGGATTTCGATGGCCATCTGCGTTTACCTCGCTACCTTCCGCCGGATCATGGCTGCTCAGGATCGTTCGGGCTGTAGTAGCCTCCGCCGGCGCCGGTCAGGCCCAGCTGGCCGAGAATCTTGCCGAGAACGGGAACGACGGTGGGGTCGTAGGTCAGGGAGTAGGGCGGCAGGATCTTGGTCAGCGAGGCCAGCTGCGTCTCGGTCTGCTGCGCCCAGGTCTGGAAGGAGGACGCCGAGACGACCTTGCCGTAGTTGAACATCGCGCCGTGCCACAGCCCGCAGAGTTCGGAGCAGCGGACCACGAAGGAGCCGGTGTGCTTCGGCGTGGTGTAGGCGACGTTGTTCACGCCGGGGTTGGCGTCGGCCTTGACGCCGAGCTGGTAGGCCCAGAAGCTGTGGATGACGTCCAGTGAGGTGACGTTGAACTGGACCGGCTGGTTCACCGGCAGCTCCAGCTGCGTGGTCTCGAACCCGCCGAACTGCGGGAAACGGTAGGTCCACGCCCACTGCTGGCCGATGACCTGCACCTGCAGGATGTTGGAGGAGTTCGGCTTCCAGATCGGCTGCGGACCCTCGCCCGCGCCCGCGCCCTGCACGGTCCACAGCTCGACGGTGCCGAAGACGGCCAGGCCGAGCACGATCGTGGTGGTCGCCGCGATCCAGGTCAGCTGGACCTTGGTGTTACCGTGAATCGGCGGCCCGTCGGTCTCATCGCCGTCCTTCGCCCGCCAGAAGATCAGCGCGTAGCCGAAGTAGATCAGCACGCCCAGCACGACCGGCGCCGCGATCGTGCCGAGCACGGCGAAGTCGAACTGCTGGTTGGCGGCCGAGCTCGACATGTCGCCGGGCGGCATGTGCGGCCCCCAGACGAGGTATACGAGCGGGCAGCAGATGGCGCTGGCCACCACCCATGCAATCAGCAGCCGCAGCCCGTGCCGCGGTTCGGCGGCCGGCCCGGCCGGGCTTGCGGACTCCGCGGCCATCAGGCTTGCACCTCCATCTGCCCGGCCATGTAACCAGGCGTCGCCATCGGGCCACCGTTTCCGTCCACGTAACCCAGGCCGCACGGGATAATGCACTGCCAGCGGAACGTCCCGCCGCGGGCCGGGGTCATGAAGCTGAAGGTGACCACCTGGTGCGGGCCGCTCGTGCACGGCGACGTGGAGCAGAGGTTCTTGTTCTGGCTCAGCGTGGTCGGCGAGGCGATCGGCACGTTGATGCCGAGGCCCGCCATCGTGAACGTGTGCTGGACGTTGCATCCCGACCACGAGTTCAGCTGGGAGACCGGCTGGCCGTTCACGTACTCCACGCCGCCGATCGTGCCGGTGACCTGGCCCCAGACCGGGTTGCGCAGCGGCGTGCAGCCGTCGTAGCCCTCGATGGTGATGTTCACCTTGGTGGCGGCGGGTACCGAGAAGTAGGTGGTGTGCACCCACTGCTTGGTCCGCGGGTCCTGGATGAAGTACGACACCCAGTCGGGCTTGTTCGTCACCGTGTTCTGGGCGTCGGTCTGCAGCACGACGTTGACCTGGCCGCCGCTGGCGTACGGGGTGTAGTTCTCGACGGGAGGGCTGGAGCCGATGAAATGGATGGCGACGAAGGCCACGCCCGCGACCACCGCGGCAAACGCGATCAGCAGCGTCGTCACCCGGGCCGGCAGTGACACCGGTTACCACCTCGTTTCTCTGCGACACGCGATGCACACGGTTGCAGCCACCGCCTGGCCTGGCCCCGGCCGGCCGGGGCCGACGGGCAAGTTGAGGCAAAATCTGCAGGCACGATGCCGAGTTACGCACCTGATGGTGACGGCGGAACGAATCGGGACGCAACAGCGCGAGCCATGAATGACAAAATTGTCATCTACTCACACAACCGAACACAGTCAGTACCCGCGCCCGCCAGATACTCGCGCCCGCGCCCGTGAGGGCGCCCAGGCCGCGGCCTGCGGGCACGCCCGGCTGGCCTGCGGATATATCGTTAAGTGACTTAGCGTAGACTCAGTGATACTCTACGTAGTCAAGGGGGCGATTCACTCCTTCCGGCGTCTCGGGACCCGCATGGATGGACATCTCCGCACCTCAGCGGGGCGCACGCATCCCGATCGGCCGGAGCGGGACCACCATATGCAATCGTTTGTGACGTAAAAGCTGTATTTGGGATACAGAGCTGTAACAGATGCGGTGCATCCCGGGCTGGCCCTTGACCAGTAAGTCCTCTGAGTAGAAACATCAGCAACAGAGCATAAGCGGTTATTCAGGACCAAGATCCCATGGTTACGATGAGCAACATGCCGGGGTGGCATGGCCCCGGCACCACGCGGGAGCAGCGACGACCACAATCGGCGAAGAGGCGATGACCGCGCAGGACGTGGCTCAAGCCACCTTTCACCAGCCAGCGGACGCCGTTGCGGCCAGGATTCTCGTGGCCGATGACGAGCCAGGGATCCGGGCCTTTATCGGTCGTGCGCTCAACGCGGCGGGCTACACGGCCGACTTCGCCGCGACCGGAGCGGAGGCACTCCGGCAGGCCCTCAGCAACTCCTACGATCTCGTGATCCTGGACCTCGTCATGCCGGACATGGCTGGTCAGATGGTCCTCGAACGCATCCTGGCCACCCACCCCGAGCAGGCGGTGCTCGTGCTTTCCTGCCTGGCGGACGTCGCCTCCAAGGTGACCTGCCTGGAGCGGGGGGCCCAGGATTACCTGACCAAACCGTTCTCGCTGGCCGAGCTGCTGGCGCGGGTCAGGGTCAGGGTGCGTGGCGGGGAGAACGGCCACGCCCGGGGCATGGAGCACGGGCACGACCGGGCCGGGGAAATCGTCAGGGCCGGCCGCCTCACCCTGGACGTCGGACGGCTGGTCGCCGATATCGGAGCCGGCGCCGTGCCGCTGACCAGGCTTGAGTTCCTGCTGCTGCGCGAGCTGGCCGAACACGTCGGCCAATCCGTCCCGAAGGGGCAGCTGCTGGCGACGGTATGGGGCTACGACTTCGACCCGGGTTCCAACGTCGTCGACGTGTGCGTGCGGCGGTTGCGATCCAAGCTCGGCTTCGGCCTGATCAAGACGGTACGCGGCGAGGGTTACCAGCTTGCGGGCCACTGACGGGATCCGCGCCAGCCGCCTATCCGGGCTGGGCCGGTTCGCCATCAGGCTCAGCTGGCCGTTCCGGCCTGGGTGGCTCGACGCCGGGTGGGCCATCTTCTCCGCGATCAACCTGGTGGCCATCTTCGCCATGCCGAGCTGGGAAACCGTTCCCTTCCACTTCATCTGGATCAGCGTCACGCTGCTGTACGGGTTCCGCACCTGGGCCGCCAAGCCGACCCTGGTGGTTCTCGGCGTGGTCATGGCGGGGACCGGTGCCGGGATCGGCCTGGACGTCGTGCGCGGCGCCGAGCCGGGCGCCGAACTTACCGAGGTTCCGCTGATGGCGGCCATGTTCTTGGCCATGGTCTGGCACGCGAGGCGCAAACTCGCCGCGGAGCAGGAGTCCAGCCTGGTCAGCGAGGAGAACGGCCGGCTGCTCGCCACCCAGCGCAGGTTCCTGCAGGACGCCTCCCATCAGCTCCGCACGCCGATCACCATCGCGCTCGGGCACGCCGAGCTGCTCGCTCGCGACCTCACCGGCCGGCAGGAGGGACACGACATCCAGGTGATCCTGGGTGAGCTGAACCGGCTGCGGCGGATCTCCGAGCGGCTGCTCGTCATCGCGGCCTCAGAAGATCCCGAGTTCCTGCACCCCGAGGCGGTCGCGCTTGACAGCTTTACCATGGAGATCCTGCGCAAGTGGCGGCCCACCGCCAATCGCCGCTGGCAGCTCGGCCGGCTGGACAAGGCCACCGTGCAGGCGGACAAGGAGCGGCTCGGGCTGGCGATCGACGCACTGCTCGAAAACGCGGTACGGCACACCGGTGACCGCGACGTCATCAAGCTGTCGGTGATCGCCCCCGGCCTCGGCCTTCCGGTCCGGATGATCGTCTCCGACGGCGGCCAGGGCATTCCCGACGAGCAGCTGCAGCACATTTTCGACCGGTTCCGGAGCGGCGACAGCGGCCATCCCCGGGGCACCGGGCTGGGGCTGGCGCTGGTCCGCGCGGTCGCGCGGGCCCACGGCGGCCAGGTCCTGGTCCGCAGCCACCCGGGTCAGGGCAGCGAGTTCGAGCTGCTGCTGCCCGCGACCCAGGGACCACCAGCCCTTCCGCCGGCGGCACCGGCCGGGGCAGCGGCTAGCGATGGCACACTGGCACAAACCCGTGACCGCAGTTCCAGGAACGAGCCGGCCGGCGCGGGATGAAAATGAAGCAGGGCACGGTGAAACAGGGCACGGTGAAACAGGGCACGGTGGAGCCGGGTGAGGGACAGCTCACCTGGCGGGGCGCGATCGGTGAGGTCTGGCGGTCTGCGGTCCGGCACAAGCTGGCCGCCGCCGTTGTCGCGCTCTGCGTCGTCGGCTCGCTGGCCGGGATCGCGCTGGCCAACTCGGGCTCGGGCTCGGGCCGGGTCCTCGGGTCCGCACCGGCCGCCGACCCGGCGGCGGCCGCCTTCAGCCTTCCGGTGCTCGGCCATTCCGGGCAGCAGATCTCGCTCAGCGACTACTCGGGCCAGCCGGTCATCGTGAACTTTTTCGCGTCCTGGTGCGGTCCCTGCCAGCAGGAAACGCCGCTGCTGGCCAAGTTCTACCGCACCAGCAAGGTGGCCCTGGTCGGGCTGGACGAGAACGATGTCCTGGGCAATGCGATGTCGTTCACCCGCGCCCACGGCGTCACCTATCCGGTGGGGTGGGATCCGCACTTCAGCGCCGCGAACGCCTACGGTGTCGTCGCGCTGCCGCAGACGTTCTTCCTCAATGCCAAGCACCACATCGTCGACCGCATCTTCGGCGCGGTGACGCTCACCGACCTGCGTAAGGGCATCGCGCTAGCCATGAGGAGCTGACCAGTTGAGCACCCCGACCACCGCCGACCCGCCGCCGTACGTCCCGATCAGGCACAGCGGCTGGCCGGTCCGCCGTACCCCGATGTGGGTCCTGCTCGCGCTGGTGCTGCTGGCCGGCGCGGCCGTGCTCGTCTCGCTGTCGCACAAGCCCTCGCACGCGCAGCAGGCCGCTGACCTCAACTCGTACATGAAGGACATGAACGCGGCCGTCGAATCCTGCGCCGGAGGGGTCACGGAATCACAGCAGGCGCTTGATGCGGTCGAGTCCGGCTCGCAGGCCAGCGGAAAGACCATCCTCGGCATGGTCAGCTACAACGCGGCCAACTGCTCACCCGCCAACAACGAGTCGCTGGCCGATCTCACTCAGTACCAGGTCGTCGAATCGCTGGCCCGCTTCAACCTGCAAAAGTGCGCCGACGGCTTTGTGACCTGGTCCTTCGACGCCGTGCCGGTGCAGACGGACATGGCCAGCGTGATAACCGCGCGGAGCGCGTCCGCCCGCACCACCGCCAACGCGGCGCTTCAGCGCGACCTGCGCACGCTCAACGCGGAACGCGGAACGATCTACTCGATCCTGCGATCCGCCGAGCAGGCCCTGTCCGATCACACGGCGCTGCCCAGCCTGACGAGCTGACGGAGCTGACGGAGCTGACGGAGCTGACGGAGCTGACGGAGCTGACGGAGCGTTCGATAAGTGCTCCGGGTGGCGTCGATATCGCGCTCTGGGCCCGCTCATCCGGGGCGGTCTGGTCCTTGCGGTGATGCCGACGTGTGTCGTGGGACCCAAGCGTCCCGTGGTGCGTCAGGCTCGGGAAAGATCATGGAAGATATGGCTGCCGCGGAAGATCCGGGCAATCGGGGGGTACCAGATATTCCACGAAAGCCGGATCTTCCGCAATAACCTTCCTTCTTGTCGTACTGGTGAGCGAAGGTGGTTCGGATGGGGCTGCCGTGGCGATAGGGCAGCATGAGGGTTAGGGCTTAGGTCGCGGGGCGGCACCGGGCGGCCCCGGGCCTGCTAGGCGGGGTGCTTGCGTGACTTGCTGACGGCGCCGGCCACGCCGGTCAGGCCGTAGACCAAGCCGCCGTGCCACAGGCCGCTCAGCACCGGGTGGATGATGCCGCCCCCGGTCACCACGGAAAGCACGAGCGCGAGCGCGGCGCACGCGAGCGCGGGCATGACCGCGAAGCGCCATGGATTGCTCCTGGCCCAGCGGATGGCCCGGGTCGGCCGGGCTCGCCACAGGGCACCGGCCGCGGCTACCACGCAGAACGCCACCGCACCCATGGCCACCGAGCCGCTCAGGGCACCCAGGCCCAGGCCGCTGCCGATGAGGTGCAGCGCCAGGTCACCGGCCGCCACCACCCCGCCGGTCACGGTCGCCGCCGCCCACGGCGCGGCCGACATGGCCGCGCCGGAAACCGACAGCTCCTCGCGGCGGGACAGATCGCGATCACTTTGAGTCGGCGTGGACATCCGAATCCCTGCCCTTCGAACTCCTAGCACGGTATTCACGTCATATCGTGTCTTGCCCGCAGAGTACCACGGCATTTTGGGGTTTGCCTGCGCCGGCAGGCTTGGCCGGGCTCCGAGGCGGGAAATCTACTGACGAGGGTCGATTCCGGTCAAAGGCAGTAGAAGATGCACGAGGGCGACAGCGCGAGCGGGGGGTCTGCGCCGGCTCCGGCCGGGCCTCCGGGTGACTCGCTGCCTCCGGGGGACCCGGCGCCAGGGTGGGCCCACGGGCTGCTGGTCTACCTGGTGGTGGCGGTGCTGGCCGCAGCCGCCGGCGTCGGCGCCACGCTCGCGGTCCGCCACCCCGGGTCCGCCGCCCGCGGCACGGCCTCGGCGCCGGACGCCACCGCGGCGAGCCGGTTCGCGGCGATGAACGACGAGACCGTCTACAACGAGGTGGCGCCGGGCATCGTTGACGTCAACGCCAACCTGCAATATCTCGACGAAACGGCGGAGGGCACGGGCTTCGTGATCAACGCCGCGGCCGGGCTGGTGCTGACCAACAACCATGTCATCGACGGCGCCACCAGCGTGACGGTCACGCCGGTGGCGTCGGGCCATAGCTACCAGGCGAAGATCCTCGGCTACGACCGGTCCGACGATGTGGCCCTGCTCCAGCTACCAGACGCGACCGGGCTCAAGGCGGTCACGATCGGCGACTCGTCGCACGTCACCGTCGGCACCCCCGTCCTGGCCATCGGAAACGAGGCCGGACAGGGCGGCTCCCCGACGGTCGCGCCCGGCGTCATCAGCAGCCTGGACCGGACGATCAACGCCAGCGACTCCAGTTCAGGCCTGATCGAGACCCTGTTCGGCATGCTGCAGACCAACGCCGACATCCGGCCGGGTGACTCGGGCGGCCCGCTGGCCAACGCGGCGGGCCAGGTGATCGGCATCGACACGGCCGCCGGGGGCGCCACCGTCTACTCGGGCTACGCCATCCCTATCAAGCAGGCCCTGTCGATCGCCAACCGGATCGCCGCCGGACGCGGGAGCCCGGCCATCCAGATCGGGCGGCCCGGCTTTCTCGGCGCGCTCGTGCCGGACAGCGGCAGCACCAACCCGCGGCTTCAGGCGAGCCAGCAGCAACGGCAGGCCGGCAGCGTGAGCAGCAGTCGCAGCAGCTGCATCACCGGGACTGCGACCACGGTCCCGGCCAGCATCGCCCCGGCGCGGTCGGGCGCGCTGGTCGACGGGATCCTGTGCGGCACGGTGGCGGCGTCGGCCGGCCTGTTCGCCGGAGACGTCATCACCTCGATCGGCGGGCGAGCCGTCACCACGCCCGGATCGCTGACCGCGATCCTCAACCGTTACCGGCCGGGCCGGGCGGTCCCGCTGGCCTGGGTCAGCCCGGGAGGCGGCCTGCATACCGCCCTGGTGACGCTCGGTACCGGCCCGGCCCGATAAGCCCGCCAATTAGAGCGGCCAATAGAGCCGCGAGCGCAGATTACCGCGCGGGTCCTGGGGCAGCATTAGGGCAGCGAGGCGATAAGTTCCTGGCGGAGCGCCTGCGCAGGCGCTAATCAAAGCAAACGTTCAGGTTACGCACAGGTTGACGGAGCTAACTGGAGGGTGGCTCTCACGGGAGGTCTAGAGTCGGCACAACCCATCGGCACGTAGTCTGGTCTGGTCGAGGGCGAGGAAGATGCGAGAGAACGACAGCGACAGCGGAGGCGGCTGGCAGCAGCCGCCCGAGTACGCCAACCCGTGGGCGCCACCCGACGAAGGTGGCGCCGCCCGGGCCCCGGGGCCCGCGGCGAACGCGGCGCCCCCGCCGGAGAACGACGTTCAGGACACCATCGCCTTCGGCCGGCCGGCCGGCCAGGACAATGGCTACGGCCAGGGAACCTACGACCAGCCCAGCTACGCCAGCCCGCCCGGCTACGGCGACCAGCCCGGGTCCGGGCAGGCGGGCTACGGGGCGGCGGGCGGCTACGGGGCGGCGGGCGGTCGCGGGGATGACGGCGGCTTCGGCGCCTCCGGCTGGGGGATCCCTGGCCCTCCCCCGCCACAGCGCAGACGCGGCCGGCGTTTCGGCGTCTACCTGGCCGTGGCCGCGCTGGCGGCGAGCGTCGGCGCCGGATTCACCGTCGCGCTCGACAACCACCAGAGCACGGTCGCGGCGCCCGGCATCTCCTCCAACGACGTGCCCGCGCCGCACAACAACGCGTCAGGCAGCGGTTCGTCCTCCTCGGTGGCCAACTGGACGGCCGTACAGAAGAAGGTCAGGCCGGGCCTGGTCGACATCACCTCGACGCTCAAGTACAACAGCGAGACGGCCGAGGGCACCGGCATGATCGTGTCGGCCACCGGCCTGGTGCTGACCAACAATCACGTCATCGACCAGGCCACCAACGTGAGCGCCTCGCTGGTGGTCAATGCGGGCCGGAAGTACCGGGCCCGGGTGGTCGGCTACGACAACACCGACGACGTGGCCTTGCTCCAGCTCGTCGGCGCCTCCGGCCTGAGCCCGGTGAACTTCGGTAACTCCGCGCAGGTCAGCCTGGGTACTCCGGTGCTGGCCCTCGGCAACGCCCAGGGCCGGGGCGGGGTGACGCCCGCGCGGGGCATCATCAACGCGCTCAACCGCTCGATCCAGGCCAGCGACCAGGGATCGAACAGCACCGAGAACCTGAACCACATGATGCAGACCAACGCCCAGATCCAGCAGGGCGATTCGGGCGGCGCGCTGGTCAACAACGCAGGCCAGGTCATCGGGATGATCACCGCCGCGAATACCTCGACGTCCAGCCAGTTCGGGCCGTCCGGCGGCACGCTCGGCTTCGCCATCCCGATCAACGCGGCCCTGTCGATCGCCAGGCAGATCGCCGGAGGCAAGAGCAGCTCGACCGTGTACATCGGCCTGCCTGGCTTCCTCGGCGTGCAAGTCGCGCATAGCAGCAGCTCGAACCCGCGGCAGCAGGCCGCCGACGAAGAGCAGACCGGCAGCGGCGGGCCGGGCAGCGGCGGCCAGACGGGCTGCCAGACCAACAACCAGGAGGTCAGCGTGCCGGCCACCATCGCGCCCGCTAACACGGGCGCGCTGATCCTGGGCGTGCTGTGCAACACCGCGGCCAGTTCGAAGGGCCTGGCCCCCGGCGACGTGATCACCTCGGTGGACGGCCGGGCCGTCAGCACGCCTGGCTCGCTGACCGGCATCACCGCCAAGTACCACGCCGGCCAGGTCGTCTCGGTCACCTGGATCGGCGTGCGCGGGGTCAAGCACACCAGCTCGCTGAAGCTGGGCGCCGGCCCGGCGCGGTAAGGCTGTGTTGGCCGGGGGGACGATCCCCCCCAGACCCCCCCTGCTCACGGGGGGGCTACCCGCCCCCCCGTACCCCCCTGGCCCTGGCTGGAGCCAGGCCCGCAGCCGGGACTCGCACGCGGCGATGTTCTCGGCCGGCACGTATTCGCCGGCCGTATGCGCGATCTCGGAGATGCCGGGACCGTAGTTCACCGCCGGGATGCCGAGCGCGGCGAACCTGGCCACGTCGGTCCAGCCGAGCTTGGCCCGCGGCGTCCCGCCGACCGCCGCGACGAACGCGGCCGCGGCCGGATGCCCCAGCCCCGGCCGGGCCCCCTCGGCGACGTCGAGCACCCGCACGTCCCAGCCGGAGAACAGCGACCGGACGAACTCCGCCGCCTGTTCCCCGTCGCGGTCCGGCGCGAACCGGTAGTTGACGGTGACCACGCATTCGTCGGGGACGACGTTCCCGGCGACACCACCGCGGATGGCGACGGCGTTCAGCCCCTCGTGGTAGCGCAGCCCGTCGACGTCCGGCTGCCTGGGCGTGTACCCGCGCAGCACGTCGAGGATGGCGCCCGCCTCGTGGATGGCGTTGCGCCCCATCCAGGACCGCGCGGTGTGCGCTCGCTGCCCGGCGGCGGTGACCTCGGCCCGCAGCGTCCCCTGGCAGCCGCCTTCGATTTCCGCCGAACTCGGCTCCATCAGGACCGCGAAGTCACCCGCGAGCAGTTCGGGGCTATGCCGGCTCAGCCGCAGCAGCCCGTTGCGTTCGACCTCGACCTCCTCGCAGTCGTAGAACACGTAGGTCACGTCCCGGGCCGGCGCGGGGACGCCGGCCGCCAGCCTGAGCTGCACCGCCACCCCGGATTTCATGTCGGTCGTGCCGCAGCCGTACAGCCGGGACCCCTCGGTCCGGGACGGCAGGTTGCCGGCCACAGGCACGGTGTCCAGGTGCCCGGCCAGCACGACCCGCTCGGCCCGGCCGAGCATGGTGCGGGCCACGATCGCGTGGCCGTCCCGGTGCACGGTCAGGTGCGGCAACGAGCGCAGCGCGGCTTCGATGGCGTCCGCGAGCGGTCCCTCCTCGCCGCTCACCGACGGGATGTCCACCAGTTCCGCGGTCAGCGCCGCACCGTCAAGGTCGAGATTCACCCGGTCAGCTTAGGCTCCCTGGGCTCCTTGGGCCGGCATCGCCTTGGCCGCGGCCCGCAGCGCGGACACGATCACCGCCACCGACGGGCGGCGCACGCTCGCGGTCCTGGCCACGGCGTGCACGTCCCTGGCCAGGTCCAGGCCGTGCGGCAGGTCGCGCACCGCGACCCGGCGGCCCGCGGCGGTGACGGCCAGCCTGGGCAAGATGGCGATGCCGATGCCCCGCGCCACCAGGCTCACGATCGTGGACATGCCCTCGAACTCCGATAGCACCGGCGGCGTCACGCCCACCGCGGCGAGCAGCCGGTCGACGGCCTGCCGGGACTGCTCCCCGGATGGCGCGGCCAGCCAGGGCTCGTCCCGCAGCGCCCGCAGGTCGACCGCCTGCCCGGGATCGGCCGCCGGGTGGCTCCGCGGCACCACCAGCACCAGCTGATCCCGGATCAGGTGGTAGCAGGTCAAAATGGACCCGCCGGTCTCGATCTCCTCCGCCAGGCGAGCGCTCCAGTCATCCACGATGGCCACGTCCACCTGGCCGGACCGCACCTGGCGCAGCCCCTCACGCGCCTGCGTCTGCCGCAGCACCAGGGCCAGCCGCGGGTGCGTGCGCAGGCTCCGGGCCAGGGCGGGCGCGAACGCGACGGCCGCGGAGGGGAACGCGGTCGCCACCACCCGGCCGGCCGGCTCGGTGGCCCGGGCCGACAGGTCGGTCTCGGCCTCCTCGACCATGGCCAGGATGCGCTCGGCGTGGCCGGCCAGACGGCGGCCCGCGTCGGTCAGCTCGGCCCGGCGGGCGGACCGGTCAAGCAGGGCGGTGCCGGCCTCTCGCTCGAGCGCGGCGAGCTGCTGCGACACGGCGGACGGCGTGTAGCCGAGGACGGCGGCTGTCCGGGCGATGCTGCCGCGGGCCGAGAACTCCTGGAGCAGGCGGAGCCTGTGCAGATCGAGCATAAGCGGATCTTACTCTCAGCCATAGAGATCGGCGTTTGCGCTTATGGTTATTTCCGGCGAAACTGTAACAGGTGCACAGCGTTGTCACAGCAAGTGAGATCTTGCCCATTCCTCCTTGACCACGTGATGACCGTTTCACTCGCCGATCCCGCAGCTAGGAAGTGCTAGCCCCAGTGGCTCTCACCGTCACGCCGTTGACACCCCTTCCGTCCTCCGACACCGATTACTCCCGGCTGGGCCCCGCGACGGTCCCCCTGTCCGCCACGCTCGCCGCGAACGAGACCATGGACGCACGGCGGCACCGCGGCGAGCCCGTGCTGCCGATGGCGTTCGGCGAGGCGGGACTGCCCGCGCACCGGATGCTGCGCGGAGCGCTGGCCCGGGCCGCGGGGTTCACCTCCTACGGTCCGGTCGCCGGTCACTCCGCGCTGCGCGAGGCGGCCGCCCTGTACTGGTCCAGGCGGGGCCTGCCCACGGACGCGGCCGCCGTGGTCTGCGGGCCGGGCAGCAAGGCCTTGTTGTTCGGCCTGATGCTGGCCATCGGCGGTGACGTGGTGGTGACCCGGCCTAGCTGGGTCAGCTACGCCGCGCAGGCGCACCTGGCCGGCCGGGTCGCGCACTTCGCCCGCGGCTCAAGCGGCGTGCCCGACCCCGGCCAGCTGGCCCGGACGGTCACCGCGGCCCGGGCGGCCGGGCGGCCGGTTCGCGCGGTCATCCTCACCCTGCCGGACAATCCGACCGGGACCGTGGCCTCACCCGCGGCCGTACGCGCCGTATGCGCGGTCGCGCAGGCCCACGATCTGATCATCATCTCGGACGAGATCTACCGCGATCTCATCCACGACCAGCAGACTCCGTTCGCGGCCCCGGCTTCCATTTCTCCCGAACGGACCGTGGTGACCACGGGCCTGAGCAAGAACCTCGCCCTGGGGGGCTGGCGGCTGGGCGTGGCCAGGCTGCCGGACGGAGCGCTCGGACGCGAGCTGCGAGCCCGGCTGCTCGGGATCGGCAGCGAGATCTGGTCCGCTCCGGCCGGGCCGGTGCAGCAGGCCGCCGCGCTCGCCTTCACCGAACCGCCCGCGCTGGTCGAGCGGGTCGCGCTCAGCCGCCGCCTGCACGCGTCGGTGGCCCGCGCGGTCGCGCTGCGGTTCGCCGCGGCGGGCGCGTCCGTCCCCGAGCCGCAGGCGGCGTTCTACCTGTACCCGGACTTCACCCCGCTGGCCGACGTGCTGCTCCAGCGGCACGACATCGCCAGCGACGAAGACCTGGCCGCGGTCCTGCTGCGCCGGTACGGCGTCGGGGTGCTGCCCGGCTCCGTGTTCGGCGACCAGGGCTGGCGGCTGCGGCTGCGGGTGGCGACCGCGATGCTCTACGGGGACACCGACGCGCAGCGCACCGCCGCCCTGAACTCGGCCGACCCGTGCGCACTGCCCTGGATCGCCGCGTCCTTGTCCCGGCTAGAAGAGGTCCTGGCCGACCTCACCCAGTAGGGCCAGCAGGTCGGGGCGCTTGGCGAGCAGCCCGTCGCCGCTGGAGGTGCCGCCCAGCCGCCTGCGCACCCAGGGCATCGCATACTGGGTGGTCCAGCGGGCGTCGGCCCGGCGTGCGGCCAGCCACCGGGCCCGACCCGAGGAGTTCCGGTACCCGTCGGGCGCGGGCGGCAGCGGCACCCGCCAGTCCTGCGTGACCGGAACGCCGAGCACCTCGCAGGTGCGCAAGGCCACCCGCCGGTGGCCGTCGGGGGTGAGGTGAAGCCGGTCCGGACTCCAGGCCCGCGCGTCGTTCAGGGCCCGCATCGACCATAGGTCGACCAGGTCGCACCCGTAGGCGTCGGCGATGCCGCGCAGGTGCATGTTGTACGCGGCGATCCGGCCGCGCAGCAGCCGGATGACCGGGAACGTCCGCGGGTCGAAGCCGGTGAAGATCACGACACGGCAGCCCGCGGCCTGCAGCCTGGCCACCCCCGGCTCGAAAGCGGCGGCGAGTGAGTCCACGTCGCCGCCGCTCAGGATGTCATTGCCGCCCGCGGCCAGGCTCACCAGGTCAGGCGCCATCTCGATGGCCCGCGGCAGCTGCTCGGCGATGACCTGGCCGAGCAGCTTGCCCCGGATGGCCAGGTTGGCGTACCGGAACCCGGGCTGCCGCTGCGCCAGGGCGCCGGCCACCCGGTCGGCCCAGCCCAGGTACCCGCCGTCCGGGCCCGGATCATGGAGCCCCTCGGTGAAGCTGTCGCCGATCGCCACGAAGGTGCCGATACCGGGCTTTAGGTCACGTTGTGCCATCGGTCCCATCATGCCATCACCGGCCGGCGGTCACCGGCCCGGCCGGGCGAAGGCAGACTAGGGCCATGCGGATCAGACGTGCTCGCACGACGGCGCTCGCATCGGCTCGGGCTGGCCGGACCCTGGCCGGGGCGGTCCTGGCTGCGGCGCTCCTGGCGGGGGCGGCGGCCTGCGGCGGATCAGGGCCGGGAGCGACCTCGGCGGGCTCGGCCCCGGCGGCCAAGACGCTGACCTCCCCCGCCACCGGGACGTTTCCCGGTGCGGCGTGGCCCACCTATGGCCGCACCGCCGCGCGCACGGGGGTCGCGGCCGGGGTGGCCGCGGCCGCGGGGCCGGGGGGGTTGCGGATCAGCTGGCAGGCACACCTGGACGGCGCGGTCTACGGCCAGCCGCTGCTGGCCGGCAACCGGGTCATCGCGGCGACAGAGAACGACACGATCTACGCGCTGAACGCCTCGACCGGCCAGGTCAGCTGGCGGACGCACATCGGCACCCCGGTGCCGCTGGCCGAGCTGCCCTGCGGCGACATCGACCCGCTCGGCATCACAGGCACGCCCGTCTACGACCCGGGGAACGGGCTCGTCTACGCCGTCGCGGAGACCGCCGGATACCACCACGTGCTGGTCGGCGTCTCGGTCACCAGCGGCGCCATCACGGTGGAACGCGACATCCCGGCCCCGGACGGCCAGCCCCGCTACGACCAGCAGCGGCCCGCGCTCACGCTGGAGGACGGGCGGATCTACGTCGCGTTCGGCGGGCTGTACGGAGACTGCGGGCCGTACCGCGGCTCCGTGGCGGGCGTCCCGGTCAGCGGCAGCGGCGCCATCGTGTCCTACACGGTGCCGACCGCGCGCGAAGGCGCCATCTGGGGCACGGCGGGCCCGGTGGCCGGTCCGGACGGCACCCTGTACGTCAGCGTCGGCAACGGCTCGGTGACCAGTACCTCCTTCGACGGCACCGACTCGGTGACCGCCCTGTCGCCGGCCCTGCGCCAGGTCGGCATCTTCGCGCCGGCCAGCTGGCATGCCGACAGCCAAGACGACCTTGACCTCGGCTCCACCGAGCCCGCGCTGCTGGCCGGCGGGATGCTGCTCGCGCTGGGCAAGAGCGGCACCGCCTACCTGGTCAGCTCGGCTCATCTCGGCGGCGTCGGCGGGCAGGTCGCGCAGGCGAGCGTCTGCCCCGCCTACGGCGCGGCCGCGGTCCAGGGCAGCACCGTGTACGAGCCGTGCGAGCAGGGCGGGATGGCCGCGATCAGCACCGCCGGGGACAAGCTCCGGGTGCTGTGGCGCGGGCCGGCCAGCGCGTGGGGCTCCCCCGTCGTCGGCGGCGGGGCGGTCTGGGTCACCGACTGGAACGCGGGCACCCTGTACGAGCTCAACCCGGCGACCGGCGCCACCCGGGCCTCGCTGTCGCTGGGCACCTCGCTGCCGCACTTCGCCTCGCTGTCGATGACGGGCAGCCACGCCTACCTGGGCACCAGCCAGGGCGTGGTGGCGGTCGGCGGCGTATAACCACGGTCCGTTCGGAAAAATAGGCTGAGGTAGGGCGGGGTGCCGGCCGACGGTGCCGGCCGGAGCGGGCAGACTTGGCCCATGGCCAGCCCCGTGATCTACACAGAATCACCGACCCCGTCCTTCCTTTTCGACCTGGACGGGACGCTGATCGACAGCGTCTACCAGCACGTCATCGCCTGGCGCGCGGCCCTGTCCGACCTCGGCATCGACCTGTCCGTCTGGCGTATCCACCGGCGGATCGGGATGAGCGGCGGGCTGTTCGTGTCCGCGCTGCTGCGGGAGACCGGCCTCTCGCTTTCGGCGGCCGACATCAGCCGGCTGCAGCAGGCCCACGCGGCGCAGTACCGTACCCAGATGGACTCAGTATCGGCGCTGCCAGGCGCGCGTGAACTGCTCGGCGCGCTGACCGAGGCGGGCGTGCGGTGGGCCATCGCGACCAGCGGATACGCGGTGACCGCGCGGCCCGCGCTGGCGCTTCTCGGGCTGCCCGAGGACACCCCGATGGTGACCCGCGACCTGGTCCGGCACGCCAAGCCCGACCCCGACCTGTTCCTGGCCGCGGCCGCCATCCTCGGCGTGGAGCCCCGGCACGCGATGGTCGTCGGGGACAGCGTCTGGGACCTGCTCGCCGCGCGGCGCGCCGGGTCGCTCGGCGTCGGGCTCATGTCCGGCGGGTACGGGCGGGAGGAACTCGAACGGGCCGGCGCGTACCGCGTCTACGCCGACCCGGCCGAGATGCTCGCCCGCATCGATGAGCTCGGCGTCCGCACCGACCAGGACTGAACCCGGTGGAGGTGGCCCGCGCGGACCTGGCGCCCGCCCGGCGGCCCGCCCGGCGCCTGCGCGCGGCGCTGCCCGGGCCGGACAGCGGGTGGTGGCTGGCCGGGGCGGGACTGGCCTTTACCGCCGCGCAACTGCTGTTCGTCTCACCGCGGATGGGACTGAGCTGGGACGAATCCGTCTACGTGAGCCAGGTCAGCGGGCACGCGCCGGCCGCCTGGTTCGATCCGGCCCGGGCTCGGGGCGTTCCGCTGCTGGTCGCGCCGGTGGCCGCGCTGACCAGTTCGGTGGCGGCGCTGCGGGTGTACCTGGCGATCGCGTCCGGGCTGGGGCTGACGCTCGCCCTGTGGGCCTGGCGGCCGCTGCGGCCAGCCTGGGTGCTTGGGCTGGCTGGGGTCACGTTCGGCGGGCTGTGGGTGGCGCAGTACTACGGGCCGCAGGCCATGCCGGACATGTGGTCGGCGCTGGGCAGCCTGGCCGCGGTCGGCTGCTTCGCGCGCCTCGTCGGGGGCGGGCGCTCCGCGGGCGGCCGCGGGGCGCTGGCGGGAGTGGGAATCAGCGTCGCGTTCGTGACGCTGGTCCGGCCGGGGGACGCGGTGTACCTGGCCGGGCCGCTGCTCATCTTCGGAGGGTGGCTGCGGCGCTGGGCGCCGGCCGCGGTGATCGGCGCCGGCCTGCTGGCGGGCGGGGCCGAATGGGTCATCGAGGCCTACCTGCGCTTTGGCGGTATCGCCAGCCGGCTGCACGCGGCGGCCGCCGAGCAGGGCGGGTTCGGCCTGCACTTCGCGCTGGTCGATGAGCTGCGCGCGCTGAACGGCCCGACGCTGTGCCGGCCGTGCACGATCGGATTCAGGACCCCCGAACTTGACCTGTGGTGGCTCGTGCTGCCGGTGCTTGTCGCGGTCGGCATCGTGGCGGCCCGGCGAGCCGGGCAGCTCACCAGCGCGCTGCTGGCGGCCGGGTGCGGGCTCTGCCTCGCCGCGCAGTACCTGTTCATGATCGACTACGCCGCGCCGCGGTTCCTGCTGCCCGCCTACGCGCTGCTCGCCATCGGAGTCGCCGACGGGCTGGCCTTCGCCATCACCGCGGTCAGCCGGGACCTGCGGCCGGCCATGACCGCGTTCGTGACGTGCTTCCTGGTGCTGCAGCTGTTCACCCAGCATCTGGTGCTCGACCACGAGGCGGGCGGGACGGTGACGTTCCACGACGACTACACGCGGATCGCCGCCGAGCTAGCTGAGCACGGGATCAGGCCCCCGTGCCTGATCCAGGGGGTGCAGTACATCCCGATCGCCTTTTACGCCGGCTGCGCGTCGGCCGGGAACGCGGCGCCGGGCGAGCCGGTCGCGGTGCTCGTCCAGGTCCGTGGCCATCCGCCGTCGCAGGCGAGGGACTGGCGCTCCTACCGCATCACCGGTACCACGATCCTCAAGGTCAACGCCTATGTCCGGGGATGACGCCGGCCGGCGTTTGAACGCAGCGAGGAAGGCGACGCGATGCCCCGGATAGATGTTAGATGGAGGGGTACGCGGTAGCGGGGCGTCGCGGCCACGCGGGCGCCCGGCGGGATTCGGGAGGCGAGTAGCCGTGCCCACGGTGCGTCGGGTCATTGTTGGCGTGCACGGGTCTCTAGGGAGCCTGCAAGCGCTGCGGTACGCCGCGGACGAGGCCTGGCGGCGGGACGTGCCGCTGCTGCCCGTGACCGCCTGGGTCCCGCCCGGCGGAGACCTGGCGGAACGGCGGCACGCGTCGCCGTACCTGCGCAAGCTCTGGCGGGACGACGCCGTCAAGCGGCAGCGGGCGGCGTTCGAGGCCGGCCTCGGCGGGTTGTTTCCCGCCGGCCTGCGGGTCGAGCCGCTGGTGGCGCGGGGGGAAACGGGTCCGGTGCTGGTGGACACCGCCGACCAGCCGGATGACCTGCTGATCGTCGGGACGGGCCGCCGGGGCGGCCTGGGCCGGCTGCTGCACCGCTCGGTCAGCCGCTACTGCCTGGCGCACGCGAAATGCCCGGTGCTCGCCGTCCCGCCGTCGCCGCTGATGGACGAGATGAGCCGCGGCCTGCGCTCCTGGCCGCTGCGCAGGCACGCGCTGATCCCCGACACTCCGGACGCCTAGCCCGCCCGGGTTACCTGCGGCTCCACCTGCGGATACACGCCCCGCGTGGCTCTCGCATGCGCGCGCCCGGGTGATGGATCATAGACCGGCGCATGGATTCTGTTAGGAACCGGACAGCGGCCGCATGCGTCACGCAAGAGCTCTTCCCTCTGGGCATTCCTGGCCCTTTACTGAGATTTGCCTAGGAGCTGAGTATGACCCAGGCGAGCTCTACCACCAGCAGCACATCACTAGGAGTCACCGTGTCCGACCTGCTGTACGTCGGCCTGACGATCGTCGTCTTCGCCGTGCTCACCCTCATCGTGAAGGGACTTGAGCACTTTGAGCATTGAGAACTGGATCGGCCTGATCGGCGGCGTGCTACTGACGATCTACCTGTTCGTAGCCCTGATATTTCCTGAGAGGTTCTGATGAACAGCACAGCCGCGGGCTGGCTGCAGTTCGCGCTCCTCGTGGCCGCACTCGCGGCCTGCTACGTGCCGCTCGGCAACTACATGGCGCGCATCTTCACCGCCAAAGAGCACTGGAAGGTCGAGCGCGGGATCTACAAGCTGACCGGGATTGACCCGGAAGCGGACATGCGGTGGAGCGTCTACGTGCGCTCCATGCTCGCGTTCTCGTTCGTCAGCGTGCTGTTCGTGTACCTGATCGAGCGGACGCAGCACTGGCTGTTCCTGTCGATCGGGATGGCCAACGTCACGCCGGATACCGCGTGGAACACGGCCGCCTCGTTCACCACCAACACCAACTGGCAGAACTACTCCGGTGAGTCCACCATGAGCTACCTGACCCAGATGTCAGGGCTCGAGGTGCAGAACTTCATGTCCGCCGCGGTCGGCCTGGTGGTCGCGATCGCGTTGATCCGCGGGTTCACCAGGTCCCGCACCGACCGGCTCGGCAACTTCTGGGTCGACCTGACCCGCGCCGTGATCCGGCTGCTGCTGCCGCTGTCGATCATCGGTGCCCTGATCCTGGTGGCCGGCGGGGCGATCGAGAACTTCGCCGTATACCACACGATCACCACGCTGTCCGGCGCCCACCAGACCATCCCCGGCGGGGCCGTGGCCTCGCAGGAAGTCATCAAGGACATGGGCAACAACGGCGGCGGCTTCTTCAACGCCAACTCGGCCCACCCGTTCGAGAACCCGAACCCGTTCACCAACTGGTTCGAGATCTTCCTGATCCTGCTGATCCCGTTCGCCACGCCGCGTGCGTTCGGCAAGATGGTCCGCGACAACAAGCAGGGCTACGCGCTAGTCGCCGTCATGGTGATCATCTGGCTGGCCGCCGTCGGCGGGATCAGCTTCTTCGAGGCGCACCTGGGCACCGCCGGAGTCGGCCCGCAGCTCGCGCACGGCGCGATGGAGGGCGTGGAGGTGAGAAACGGCACGCCCGGCTGCTCGGTGTTCGCCGCGTCCACCACGCTGACCTCCACCGGCGCGGTGAACTGCTTCCATGATTCGCTGACGCCGTTCGGCGGTTCCATCACGCTGATGGACATGGCGCTCGGCGAGATCGCGCCCGGGGGGATCGGGGCCGGCATGTACGGCATCCTGATCCTGGCCATGGTCACCGTGTTCGTGGCCGGGCTGATGGTCGGCCGGACACCGGAGTACATCGGCAAGAAGATCCGGCCCGCCGAGATGAAGTACGCGGCGCTGTACTTCCTGACCCTGCCCGTGGTCATCCTGACCGCCGCGGGGTTGTCGATTGGCACGAAGGACGGCCAGACCCCGATCTTCAACCCTGGCCCGCACGGGCTGACCGAGATCATGTACGCGTTCACCTCGGAGGCCAACAACAATGGATCGGCGTTCGCGGGCCTGGGCACCGCGGCCACCTGGTACCAGGTGGTGGGCGGCATCGTGATGCTGCTCGGCCGGTTCGCGCCGGAGATCTTCGCCCTGGGCCTGGCCGGGTCGCTGGCCAGACAGAACCCGGTGCCCGCGAGCGCCGGCACGCTGGATACGAGAACACCGCTGTTCGTCGGCATGCTCATCGGCGTGATCCTGATCCTCGTCGGCCTGACCTACTTCCCCGCGCTCGCGCTGGGCCCGTTCGCAGAAGGACTGCACTGACATGGCTGTGACAACAACACCCTCAGGGGCCGCTCCGGCAGGCTCCAAGCAGGCCGGGGCCGAGCCGCACCGGGTCGGTGGCGGCCTGCTCGACCCGAAGATGATCTGGAGGTCGACCCCGGACGCGCTCAAGAAGCTGGACCCGCGGGTCCAGATCAAGAACCCGGTCATGTTCGTGGTCGAGGTCGGCGCCGTGCTGTGCATCTACACGGCCATCAGGAGCTCGACGGTCTTCAACTGGACCATCGTGGTCTGGCTGTTCCTGACCGTGATCTTCGCCAACCTGGCCGAGGCCATCGCCGAGGGCCGCGGCAAGGCGCAGGCCGAGACGCTGCGGCGGGCCAAGCGCGAGACGATGGCACGCCGCCTGCTCAACTGGCAGCCCGGGGCTGACCCGTCCGCGCTCCGCGAGGAGTCGGTGGCGGGCACCGCGCTGACGCTCGGCGACTATGTGGTCGTCGAGGCGGGCGAGCACATTCCCGGTGACGGGGACGTGATCGAGGGCGTCGCGTCGGTAGACGAGTCGGCCATAACCGGCGAGTCCGCGCCGGTCATCCGCGAGTCCGGCGGCGACCGGTCCGCGGTGACCGGCGGCACCACGGTGCTGTCCGACCGGATCGTGGTGAAGATCACCTCCAAGCCCGGCGAGACGTTCATCGACCGGATGATCGCCCTGGTCGAAGGCGCGAAGCGGCAGAAGACGCCGAACGAGATCGCGCTGAACATCCTGCTGGCCTCGCTGACCGTCATCTTCATGCTCGCGGTGATCACGCTGCAGCCGATGGCGTTCTACTCCAAGGCGCCGCAGAGCCTGGTGATCCTGGTCGCGCTGCTGGTGGCGCTGATCCCGACCACGATCGGCGCGCTGCTTTCCGCGATCGGCATCGCCGGCATGGACCGGCTGGTCCAGCGCAACGTGCTGGCCATGTCCGGCCGTGCGGTCGAGGCGGCCGGGGACGTGAACACGCTGCTGCTGGACAAGACCGGCACGATCACGATCGGGAACCGGCAGGCCACCGAGTTCCTGCCGGTCGGCGGGGCCACGGCGGCCGAGCTGGCCGACGCGGCCCAGCTGTCGTCGATGGCGGACTACACCCCGGAGGGCCGGTCCATCGCCGTGCTGGCCAAGAACGAGTACGGGCTGCGGGAGCGGGCCGAGGGCGAGCTGGCCGGCGCCGAGTTCGTCGAGTTCACCGCGCAGACCAGGATGAGCGGCATCGACCTGGCCGACGGCCGCGAGGTGCGAAAGGGCGCCGCCGCGTCGGTGGCGCAGTGGATCCAGGCCGGCGGCGGAACCGTGCCGTCTGATCTCGGTGCGCTGGTGGACGGCATCTCGGCGGCCGGCGGAACCCCGCTGGTGGTCGCCGAGCGGGCCAACGGCAGCGCCAAGGCCCTCGGCGTGATCAACCTCAAGGACATCGTCAAAGAGGGTATCGCCGAGCGGTTCGCCGAGATGCGCGCGATGGGCATCAAGACCATCATGATCACCGGCGACAACCCGCTGACCGCCAAGGCGATCGCGGACGAGTCCGGCGTGGACGACTTCCTGGCCGAGGCGACGCCGGAAGACAAGATGGCGCTGATCAAGAAGGAGCAGGAGGGCGGCAAGCTGGTCGCGATGACCGGGGACGGCACCAACGATGCCCCCGCGCTCGCGCAGGCTGACGTCGGCGTGGCCATGAACACCGGGACCTCGGCCGCCAAGGAGGCCGGGAACATGGTGGACCTGGACTCCAACCCGACCAAGCTCATCGAGATCGTGGAGATCGGCAAGCAGTTGCTGATCACCCGGGGCGCGCTGACCACGTTCTCGATCACCAACGACGTGGCCAAGTACTTCGCCATGATCCCGGCCATGTTCGAAGGCGTGATTCCCGGCCTGGCCAAGCTCAACATCCTGCACCTGTACAGCCCGAAGTCGGCGATCACGTCGGCGATCATCTTCAACGCGCTGATCATCGTGGCGCTGATCCCGCTGGCGCTGCGCGGCGTGCGCTACCGCCCGGCCTCCGCGCAGTCGATGCTCCGCAGGAACCTGGTGGTCTACGGCATCGGCGGGCTGATCATCCCGTTCATCGGCATCTGGGCCATCGACCTGATCGTCCAGTACATCCCCGGATTTGGCAGGTGACCGGCGTGAACCGTCTTCCCGTCATCGTCAGGCAGCACATCGCGGCGTTCCGCACCCTGTTGGTGTTCACCGTGCTGTGCGGGCTCATCTACCCCTTCGTCATGGTCGGCATCTCCCAGGTGGCCTTCCACAAGCAGGCCAACGGCTCGATGGTGA
>ODAK010001454.1_pt1 | contig 25840 bp, 20 predicted proteins | sample 1539591 | NCBI WGS metagenome assembly ODAK01 (sample SAMEA3539303, study PRJEB22396) | soil metagenome | biome: tundra; feature: field; material: soil | place: USA | collected 2010-05 | depth 0.15 m
TGTTCGCCGAGCGCACGAAGGTCATGAAGTCCTCGGCGATGCGCGACCTGATGGCCCTGACCGAGCGTGACGATGTGATCTCGCTGGCCGGAGGACTGCCCGACACGTCGACCTTCCCGCCCGATTCCTACGCGGCGCTGATGGGCACGGTGGCCAGCGAATCGTGCGCGCGGGCGCTGCAGTACGGACCCACCGAGGGCTTTCAGCGCGTCAAGAAGTGCATCGCCGAGGTGATGCGCGCCGAGGGCATGGAGGTCGAGCTCGACGAGGTGCTGGTCACCACCGGCGGTCAGCAGGTGATCGACCTGGTCTGCAAGACGCTGATCGACCCCGGCGACGTGATCGTCACCGAGGCCCCGACCTATCCGGGCGCGATCCCGACCTTCTGCTCCTATCAGGCCGAGGTCGTGCAGATAACCACGGATCGCGACGGGATGGTCGTAGAGGAGCTGGAGGCCAAGCTCGACGAGCTGGAGCGCACCGGCCGGCGCCCCAAGTTCGTCTACACGGTGCCCAATTTCCACAACCCGGCCGGGGTCACGATGTCGCTCCCCCGCCGGCGTGAGCTGGTCCGGATCGCCGGCGAGCGCGAGCTGCTGGTGCTGGAGGACAACCCCTACGGGCTGCTGCGCTACGAGGGCGAGCCGCTGCCGACCCTGTATTCGCTCGACGACGAGTTCGTGATCTACGCCGGCACGTTCTCCAAGATCCTCTCCCCCGGCGTGCGGCTGGGCTGGACGACGGCGCCGGCGCCGATCCTGCAGAAGATGCAGATCGGCAAGCAGGGATCGGACCTGTGCTCCTCCTCGATCTCCCAGTACTTCGTCAGCGCCTACTTCGACGCCGGGCTGTGGGATGAGTATCTGCGCTCGCTGATCGAGATCTACCGCCGTCGGCGCGATGTGATGTTCGATTCGCTGGCCGAGCACTTCCCGCGCGAGGCGGAGTGGACCCACCCCCGGGGGGGCCTGTTCGTGTGGGCGACGATGCCCCCGTACCTCGACACCACCGACCTGTTGGCGCGCACGCTGGAGGAGCACGTGGCGTTCGTCCCCGGCCGCGCCGCCTATGTCGACGGACGCGGCGGCTCATCGATGAGGCTCAACTTCTCCGGCGTCGGCGAGGACGACATCCGCGAGGGGATCCGGCGGATCGGCGAGGTCGTCCGCGAGCAGGTGGCGATGTACGGCACGCTGACCGGGGCGCGGCCGCAGGCACCGCTGGCGCGCTCCGAGGAGGATCTCCGGCCGCCGGCTGGCGGGCGCGCCGTCGACTCCGAGCTGGCCAAGGTGCTGCGGATGCCGACCAAGCGCCAGCGCGCCGGATGAGGGGCAATCGCCTAGCGCCGATTGCCTTGGGAGCAATCGCCTAGCGGCGATTCTCCCACGAGCGTCGATGAGCCGGGTCGCGGTCCTGAAGGGCGGGCGCTCGCTGGAGCGTCAGGTCTCGCTGAGGTCCGGCGCCCGGGTCCAGGACGCGCTGGAACGTCTCGGCCATGAGGTGCTGGCGATCGACGTCGGACCCGAACTCGTTGCACAGCTGATGGCCGGCCGGCCCGACGTGGCGTTCGTGGCGCTGCACGGCCGCGACGGCGAGGACGGGACCGTGCAGGAGCTGCTGGAGGTGATGGGGATCCCCTATACCGGCTCCGGGGTCTCGGCCTGCATCAGCGCCGCCGACAAGGTGCTGGCCAAGCACGCGATGCGCGATCGCGGGATCCCCACGCCCGACTTCTACGCGTTCAACGAGACCGCGTTCGGAGCGCTCGGCGCCGCCCAGGCGCTGCCGGCGATCGAGGAGCGGCTGGAGTTCCCGATCGTGGTCAAGCCGGCGCGCCAGGGGTCGGCGCTAGGGATCAAGTTCGCGCGGACCCCGGCCGACGTCCCGGCCGCGCTGGTGGCCGCGTTCTCCTATGACCGCAAGGTGCTGCTGGAGCGCCACGTCCAAGGTCGTGAGCTGGCCGTGTCGATCCTCGACGAGGACGGCGACCCGGCGGCGCTGCCGATCGTCGAGGCCCTACCGGAGGAAGAGGATTTCTATGACTTCGAGGCGCGCTATGAGATCGGCCGCACGCGGTTCGTCTGCCCGGCGCAGCTGGAAGAGGGAATCGCCGCGCAGGCGCGGGAGATCGCGCTCGACACCTACCGGCTGCTCGGCTGCGCCGGCTTCGCGCGGGTCGATCTGATGCTCGACCGCGACCAGGCTTCGCTCTACGTGCTGGAGGCGAACACGGTCCCCGGCCTGACCGAGACCAGCCTGCTGCCGCAAGCCGCTGAGGCGGCCGGGATCACGTTCGACGAGTTGATCGGGCGGATCCTCGCAGCAGCCACCGGTTAGCACGCTTCGCCCACCTCCTGATCCGGTTACGTTTCACTCATCGGAGGCGAAGTCCTCAGGGGTGACGCGGTCCAGGAAGTCCTTGAATTTCTCGACCACTTCCTCGGTGTCCTCGACCTCGTGCTCGAACTCGATCGCGGACTCGGTGATCACCTCGTCAGCGGCGAAGATCGGCGCCCCGGAGCGGACGGCGAGCGCGAGCGCGTCGCTGGGACGCGAGTCGATCTCCAGCTCGCGCCCGTTGGCGCGCAGGCTGATCGAGGCGTAGAACGTGTTCTCACGCAGCTCGGTGACCGACACCCGCGTGCACTCCACCTCCAGCTCGCCGAGCACGTCGGACAGCAAGTCGTGGGTCATCGGACGCGGCGTCGAGGCACCCTGCAGCTTCATCAGAATCGCGGCCGCCTCCGGATGTCCGATCCAGATCGGCAGGAACTTGTTGCTCTCGACGGCCTTCAACAGCACGATCGGCTGCTTGCCGACCATGTCGAAGCTAACGCCGTAAATGACCATTTCCTGCACGCGCCGCTCCTGATTGGGGGGTGGGGCAAGTATAAGGGCCATCGCGCGCTCGCTCGACGGGCCTTACACTAACCGGTCAATAGATCATGGCTGGTGAGAACGTGCAGTTGCGCTCGCGCCCGTCCCGTCAGCCGGGCGGGCGCCGGCCCGCACCCGGCGCGCTGGAGCCCGTCCAGGCGTTCATCAACACGCACTACGACCTGGAGCGCGATCACGGCGCCGAGCTGCTCAGCACGCCCGGCGCGCTGGGCGACTGGCTCGCCCGCCGGGGGCTGCTGACCGACCCGACGCGGCTGGGCGATCTCGATCTGCGACGCGCCCTGAACGCGCGCGCGAGCCTGCGCGAGCTGGCGCGCTTCAACACCCTTGGCGCTGGGGTCGACGCGCCCGGGGCCGATCCGCTCGGCCTGGCCGGTCCGGAGTCGGGGCGTGCAGCCCTGAACCAGGCCGCGGCGGGCGCGATCGTGCAGCTTCGCTTCACGCCGGATGGCCCTCGGTTCCTGACGCCACCCGACGCGGGCCTCGACGGAGCGCTCGGCGTGCTGCTCGCCGGCGCGGCCCAGGCGATGGTCGACGGCAGCTGGTCGCGCCTGAAGATCTGCCCCGGCGAGGACTGTGGCTGGGCCTTCTACGACCACTCGCGTAACCAGGGCGGCCGGTGGTGCTCGATGTCGGTCTGTGGCGGGCGCGCCAAGGCCCGTAGCCATTACCGGCGCCACCGGGACCGGAAGGACTGACATGGACTCGTCGGCGGTAAGGGCGCACGGGCGCTCAGCGGCGGCGAGGCCCGGGGACCGTGCTTTGCCCCGACGGTTCTGGCGGGGCTCAAGCCGGAGATGCGCATCTATGCGGAGGAGTCCTTCGGGCCCGTGGTCGCCGTAATCTGCCGGGGCTGACGCTCAGATGCTGAGGCCGCCGTCGACGGCCAGCGTCGCGCCGGTCATGAAGGCGCTCTCGTCGCTGGCCAGGAAGACGACGGCCTGGGCGATCTCGTGCGGCGTCGCGTGACGGGCGAGCGGGATCATCGCCTCGAACGCCTCCGACGCCTGTTCCCGGGGCGCGCCGATCGCCTCGATCTCGATCGAGTGCTGGAAGTCGTTGTCAGTGGGCCCCGGATGAAGCGAGTTCACCCGGATGCCCTTGGCGGCCATCTCCTTGGCGGCGGTGCGCATCAGGCCGACCAGCGCGTGCTTGGACGTGGCGTAGGCGCTGATGCCGGCGTCGGAGGTCAGGCCCACCACGCTGGAGTTGATGATCAGGCTCCCGCCCGGCTGCATCACCGCGAGTGCGTGCTTGGCGACCAGGAAGCTGCCGACCACGTTGACGGCCAGCACCCGCTCGAACACGTCGACGGGGTACTCGGCCACCGGAGCCACGACGCCGAAGATGCCGGCGTTGGCGAACGCCACGTCCAGCCGGCCGAAGCGCTCCACCGCGGTGGACACGGCCGCCTGCACCTGGTCAGAGCTCGTCACGTCGGCCGCCGCCCACGCAACGGCGTCGGCCTCCAGCCCGGCCGCCGCTCGCTCCGGATCGGCCCCGTCGAGGTCGACGATCAGCACGCGAGCCCCCTCGGCGACGAAGGCTCGTGCGGTGGCCAGCCCGATGCTGCCGGCGCCGCCCGTGATCAGCGCCGCCTTATCCGCCAGGCGTCCTATGTCCGGGCTCGGCTTCTGGACTCGACGGGGACGGACACGTAGCGATGCTCCCCGATCGGCGGCGTGCAGTCAACCGGGTCCGCCGTTGCGGGATAGACGTGCGCGTGCCGGTCAGGCATGCGGGGACGGGCGACGCGACGCCGGTCAGGCGTGCGCGGACGGGCGAATCGGCGCCGCCACGAGCGCTCGTGGCAATTTGGCGATAGACGTTCTCCGGCGAACCCAGGGAGCGCAGCAGGCCGCGACCGGCGAGGCGTTGAGGCGTTTGGCCGAGTCTTCCCCGACGGCCCGCGCGAACTACTGCGGTGGCCGGTTGGTCAACTGATCCGGCGCTCGCGGCCCTTCCAGTACGGCTCGCGGAGCGGATTCTTGAGCAGTTTGCCGGCCCCCGAGCGCGGCAGCGGCTGATCGCGAAGCTCGATCGTGCGCGGGAGCTTGTACGTCGCCATGCGCGCGCGGCAGTAGGCAATCAGCTCTTCGACGCCGGCCCGATGATCCGGATCGACGACGACCACTGCATGCACCGCCTCACCCCAGCGTGGATCCGGGATCCCGAACACAGCGGCCTCCAGCACGGCCTCGTGCCCGCACAGGGTCGTCTCGACCTCAATCGAGTAAACGTTCTCACCGCCGGTGATGATCATGTCCTTGAGCCGGTCGACCACATACAGATAACCGTCAGCGTCGGCATACGCGGCATCGCCGGTGCGATACCAGCCATCGATCAACGCCGCCGCCGTGGCCTCGGGACGCTGCCAGTAGCCGAGCATCACGTTCGGCCCGCTGACCCACACCTCGCCGATCTCGCCGAGCGCCAGGCGTTCTCCCCGCTGGCCGCGCACCTCGGCCTGCACGCCGACGACCGGCGCGCCGATCGAGGCCAGCCGGGTCCGGTAGGGCTCCTCGCCGGCGTGGCCGCGCCGGTGGTCCTGCGGGGTGCACTGCGAAACGGTCGGCGCCGCCTCGGTCATGCCGTAGAACTGCGCGATATCGCACGGCAGACGGTCGAGCACCCGGCGCTGGAGGTCCGGCGTGATCGGTGAGGCGGCGTACTGGACGTGGCGCAGGCTGCTGAGGTCGGCCGGCCTGTGCTCGAGCGCTTCCAGCAGCATCGCCAGCATCGTCGGCACCAACACCGTATGGCTGATGCGCTCGCGCTCGATCACGTCGATCAGGTCGCCGGCCGCGAAGCGGGGCAGCACCACCTGCCGGGACCCGACCCAGGTACAGGCGATTACGTTGGCGGTTCCGGCGACATGGAACATCGGGCACACGTGCAACCAGCGATCCTCCGCGCGATGGCCCGTCGCGATCAGGTTGTGACCCGCGTTGGCGAGTAGGTTGGCGTGGCTGAGGACGACGCCCCTGGGGGTACCGGTCGTGCCGCCCGTGTATGAGATCACCGCCGGCGCATCCTGATCCACGCCTGGAGGATCGGCGGGGGGCCCGGTGATCAGGTCCTCATAGCGCAGACAGTCCTCGGGACACGGACCGGAACCGTCGAATACCAGCTGGCGCAGATTGGCGCAGGCGTCCCGCAGTCCACGCGCGGTGTCAAGTTGCTCCGGGTCTACGACCAGGACCTCGACGCCCGAGTCGCGCACCATGAACGCGAGCTCGGGCTCGGAGAGGCGGAAGTTGAGGTCAGTGAGGACGCGGCCGAAGGCCGGCACGGCGAGCAGGAACTCGACGTGCGCGAGCGAGTTGGCGCCCAGGAAGCCGACCCGGGCACCCGGCTCGCACCCGAGCCCGTCCAGAGCCCCACCCAGCGACCAGACCCGGCGGGCCAGCTGCTCGTAGGTGAGCCGGCGCTCGCCGTCCACGATCGCCACCACAGACCTGAACAGCCGCTGCGCTCGCTGCAGGGGCCAGCTCAGATCGCCGCTCCGGACGCGTGGCATGATCACCTCTCCGGACCCATCAAGACCAATGATAACGTTCGGAACCCTGATACTAAAGCGATCTTGGACCCTCTGCCACGATCCGCGCGGTGGCAATCCTTAAGGGACCGTCAGAGAATAATCTGCACGTTGAGGCGGCCGAACCCTAACTCTCGGAGAGAAATCATGAGCACGTCAAGCCAGGCCGGGATGACCACGGACATGGCCGAACTTGCCGGGCACGCCGGCGAGCACCTCGGCTACACCGAGTGGACGGAGATGACCCAGGGCCAGGTCAACCAGTTCGCCGACGTGACCGACGACCACCAGTACATCCACGTCGACGTGGAGCGCGCCAAGGCGTCGCCGTTCGGCGGCACGATCGCCCACGGCTTCCTGACCCTGTCGCTGGTGGCGCCGATCAGCCAGCAGCTGCTCACTGTGACCGACGCTGTCGCCGGCCTCAACTACGGCCTGGATCGGGTGCGCTTCCCGGCGCCACTACCGGTCGGTGCGCAGTGGCGCGGCGGTGCCGAGCTGCTGGAGGTCACCGAGGTCAAGGGCGGCCTGCAGGCCAAGCTGCGCGTCACCGTCGAGGTCAACGGATCCGAGAAGCCGGCCTTGGTCGCCGAGTGCTTGGTCCGCCTGTATGGCTGAGTCGCGCAGCCAGAGCCCGGGGGATTCGGCCCTGCCGAATCCCCCAATGGAATCGACGCCAGTCGATCCCAGATCGACGCAGTCGATTCCACTCGACCTGAACCGCGTCGTCGCGATCGACGTGCACACGCACGCCGAGCGCAACGCGGGCGAGGCGCAGGACGTGGTCACCACCGAGGTGCTGGACGCGGCGGCGAGGTATTTCGGCGGTAGCCCGCCTCAGCCGACCGCCCAGGACGTGGCCGACCATTACCGCGAGCGCAACATGCTGGCAGTCGTGTTCACGGTCGACGACGAGGCCGGCATGGGCCGCCCGCGCATTGGCAACGAGCAGGTACTCGCCGTCGCGCGGGCGAACCCGGACGTGCTGATCCCGTTCGCCAGCGTCGACCCCCACAAGGGCAAGCTGGCCGTGCGCGAGGCCCGCGAGCTGATCGAGGCGGGTGCGCGCGGCTTCAAGTTCCACCCCAACACGCAGGCGTTCTGGCCCAACGACCGAGCCCACTACCCGCTGTACGAGGTGATCGCCGAAGCCGGTCTGATCGCCCTGTTTCACTCGGGCACCACCGGGATCGGCGCCGGCATGCCGGGCGGCGGCGGGGTGCGCCTGAAGTACTCGAACCCGATGGCGGTCGATGACGTCGCCGCCGACTTCCCCGCGCTCGACATTATCCTCGCTCACCCGTCTTTCCCGTGGCAGGACGAGGCGCTGGCGATCGCCGTCCACAAGCCGAACGTCTACATCGACCTCAGCGGCTGGTCGCCGAAGTACTTCCCGGAGAACCTGATCCGCTACATCAACACGCTGCTGCGCCACAAGATGCTGTTCGGCTCGGACTACCCGTTGATAACGCCTGATCGCTGGCTGTCTGACTTCGAGAAACTGCCGATCCGCGACGAGGTCCGCCCGCTGGTGCTCAAGCACAACGCGGCGCGCCTGCTGGGTCTCGAGCGCCCGCCCCAGTCGCCTTAGGGCCCGTTAGAGCCTACGGCTCGAGTCCGTTCGACAGCCGGTCCATCGCGCTGAGCATACCGGCCAACAGGATCGCGCGGTCAGCCTCAGGGACGTCGGCCAGCATCTGTGCCTGCATCGAGGCCATCGCCGGATCAACCGCGACCAGCAGCTCGTGCCCGGCCGGCGTCAGCTCCGTGCGCAGGATGCGCCCGTGGCTGGGATCGACATCGCGCCGCACCAGGCCCCGCCGCTCGAGCTGGCTCAGGATCTCGATCATCGACTGGGGGGTCACCAGCGAGCGCCGCGCCAGCTGGGCGTTGGAGAGACCGGGGCGGGAGCGCAGCACCGACAGCGCCGTGTACTGCTGGACGCTGAGGGCCTGGTCGGTGAGTCGCCGACGCATCTCCCGCCGGATCCCGTGGTCTACCCGGCCGATGACGTAGGCGAGCGAGAGCTCACGCTGGTTGCTGTCCGAGGACATTGCCGTCGCGCCACGCTACACCCGCGGGGCCTCTGGGGGCTTAAATGAGTGCGCCCCGGAACCGGCGGGATATGAGGCCGGAGCTCGGGGCGCGCTCGAGGGAGGAGAGGTACTGCGCTTGCGATGATGCCCTCTGCGGCGCTAGATGTCCAAGACGCATATCTACATGAATTTATAAGCTTGGCTTATGGAACTTCGCCAGTTGCGGTACCTGGTGGCGCTCGCCGAGGAGCGGAACTTCACCCGCGCGGCAGAGAACGAGCACGTGGCCCAGCCGGCCCTGTCCCAGCAGATCCGCCGCCTGGAGGAGGAGCTCGGCCTGGCGCTCGTGGAGCGCACGACCAGACGGGCCTCGCTCACCGACGCCGGAGAGCTGCTGGTCGTCCGCGCCCGGCGCGTGCTCGCCGAACTGGAGGCCGCCGATGCCGAGCTGCTGGCCCTGCGGGGGATGGAGACCGGGCATGTGACGATCGGCGCGATGCACACGATGGGTCCGATCGACCTGTCACTGGTGCTGGCCCTGTTTAACCAGCTTCACCCGGACGTCGAGCTGACCGTGCGCGAGCAGTCCAGCGAGGAGATGGCGGAGCTGCTGCGCGTCGACGAGCTCGACCTCGCCTTCCTTTCGGTGACCGAGCGGATCGAGAGCCATGGCCTCGGCCTCCAGCAACTGGTCTCCGAGGAGCTCGTCGTGCTGCTGCCCCTCGGCCACCGCCTGGCCGCTCGGCGCCAGGTGCGGATGGCACAGCTGGCCGAGGAGCGCTTCATCAGCTTTCGCCGGGGCGCCAGGCTCAGAGAGCTGCTGGAGGGCGCCGGACGCCAGGCCGGGTTCGAGCCGCGCGTGACGCTGGAGTCCAACGAGAGCCTGCGCATCCGGCGCCTCGTCGCCCGCGGATTGGGGGTGGCGATCCTGCCGCGGTCCGACGCCGAAGGCCACGAACCCGAGGTCGCGGTGGCCTTCCTGACCGACCCTGTCCTGAGCCGCGACATCACGCTCGCCTGGCGTGAGGGACGCCGCCATGCTCCCGCCGCCACTGAGTTCCTGCGTCTGGCGCGCGAGACGTTCGGCAACTGACCCTGGAATCCCTGCCATGACCGAACCGCTGTTCCCACGCCTCGCCGATCCCGACGGCGGCGAGGCGATCCGGATCGGCCCGATGTCGCTTGGCTATGACCGTCTGGCCAGGTCGGCGGCGGCGGTCGCCGGACAGCTGCGCGGCGCCGGCCGAGTGGCGGCCTGGGCGCAGGCGACCCCCGAGCTGTGCGTCGGCGTCGTGGGCGCCTTGGCGGCAGGGGTGACGGTGGTGCCGATCAACCCCGGCAGCGGACCGCGCGAGCTCGAGCACATCGTCGGCGACAGCGCACCTGAGTTTCTGCTGGCGGGCAAGGGCGTCGAGCTTCCGCCGGTGCTCGCGCAGCTGACGCGGATCGACGTCGACGTAGACGCCGACGGCGGTCGCCTGCCCGATGAGTCCGGCGATCAGGACATCGCGCTGGTGCTCTACACCTCGGGCACGACCGGGGCGCCGAAGGGAGTCCAGATCCCCCGCCGCGCGATCACGTCCAACCTCGACGCCCTGGCCGAGATCTGGGGCTGGACCGCCGATGATCGGTTGACGCACGCGCTACCGATGTTCCACGTGCACGGGCTGGTGATCGGGATTCTGGGCCCGCTGCGGCGCGGCGGTCAGATCGAGCACGTGGGGCGCTTCTCGCCCCAGTCGATCGGCCAGGCGCTGCGGGGCGGAGCCACGATGGTGTTCGGCGTGCCGACGATGTATCACCGGATCGCGCAGGCGGCCGAGGAGGATCCTGTGCTGGCGGAGTGCTTTGCCGGGGCCCGGCTGCTGGTGTCGGGCTCGGCGGCACTGCCGGCCACCGACCACGTGCGGATCTGCGAGCTGACCGGCCAGCAGATCCTGGAGCGCTACGGCATGACCGAGACGCTGGTGAACGCCGGTGTGCGCCTCGGCGAGGAGGTGATCCCGGGGCGCGTCGGGCCACCCGTCCCTGGGGTGCAGTGCAAGCTCGTCGACGAGGACGGGGTGACGATCGAGTCAAGCGACGACGAGCAGATCGGCGAGATCGCCGTGCGCGGTCCGAACCTGTTCGGCGGCTATCTCAATCGGGCCCAGGCCACCGACGAGGTGATGCGCGACGGCTGGTTTCTCACCGGCGATCTCGCCACGCGCGCCGAGTCCGGGTCGCTGCGGATCGTCGGGCGGCGGGCGACCGACCTGATCAAGAGCGGCGGCTACCGGATCGGGGCAGGCGAGGTGGAGGGCGCCCTGCGGGAGCACCCGGCGGTCGCCGAGGCGGCTGTGACCGGCCGCCCGGACCCTGACCTCGGCGAGCGGGTCGTAGCCTGGGTGGTGACCGAGCCCGGGCACAGCGCGGGTGCGGAGGAGCTCGTCAGCCACGTCGCGAGTCTGCTGGCCAAGCACAAGCGGCCGCGGGAGGTTCACTTCGTGGAGGCCCTCCCGCGCAATGAGATGGGCAAGGTGCTCAAGCGCGAGCTCACGTCGGGCGACAGATGAGGGCAAACCAACGACCGGCTGTGACGTCAAGCTGGGCTTGATCGATGCGCCAGGACTACCGCCGGACGGGCGACGGGCAGTTTATTTAGCCGGCGCACTTTGCGGGTATATCGGCGTTAGGCGGGTCCGCCAGCATAGTTCGATAAACGTCGAACAACTGCTACAATTCAATCTCTATCGAACATGCAAGTAACGGAGCTAGAACTGAACAGCTTTGAAACCCAGGGTCGTCCCGCTGCCAGCCATCCGCGGGGCGAGCATCAGCAGACAGCACAACGGGCTCGCGCGCGCGGCGCGCACAAGGCTTCGGCCAAGACCCAGCGGCAGGATTCTCGCCGGACGTCACACACCGTGACGGCGGCGGCCGCACGGCCGAAGACGACGGTCGATCTGACCGCCGGACCTGAGAATTCACTTGAACTGTTCCTGCGGCGCGCTCGCGCCCATCCTCTGCTGACCGCGCCCGAAGAGATCGAGCTGGCCCAGCGGATCGAGCGCGGTGACCTCCCCGCCAAGGAGCGGATGATCAACTCGAATCTTCGTCTGGTTGTTTCCCAGGCACGGCGTTACCAGGGCCACGGACTGCCGATGGAGGATCTCGTCCAGGAAGGGATGCTGGGGCTGATCCGCGCCGTCGAGAAGTTCGACTGGCGCCGCGGGTTCAAGTTCTCCACCTACGGCACACTGTGGATTCGCCAAGCGCTGCAGCGTGGACTGCAGAACCACGGCCGGACGATCCGGTTGCCCGTTCACGTGGCCCAGCGTCAGGCGAAGGTGCGCAAGATCGAGAGCGAACTAGGCACCAAGCTCGCCCGCGAGCCCACCGATGAGGAGATTGCCGAGGCCGCCAAGCTGCCGGTCGAAGAGGTCGCCGAGCTGCGCGAGCTGACCCGTGGCCTGACCAGCCTCGACCAGCCGGTCGGCGAGGACGGCGAAACCGCGCTCGGCGACCTGCTCGCCAGCGATCGGCCCGACCCCGTGCAGGAGATCGCCGACGCCGAGCGTGATCGCAAGATCAACGACGTTGTCGCTCAGCTGCCGGAGGCGGAGCGCAACGTGATCCGCCTGCGTTTCGGGCTCAGCGGCGACGAGCCGCGGTCGCTCAAGCAGACCGGAACTGAGCTCGGGATCCCGATGTCCCAGGCGCGCGAGCTGGAGACTCAGGGCCTCAGCCGGCTGGCGGCCAGTCAGGACCTCGAGCAGCTCCGCGCAGCAGCCTAGAACGCCGCATGCCGGCAGGCGGCGCCGAAATGCATCGGCGCCGCCCGAAAAGCCGTCCACAGTTCGCGATCTACGAGTACCGGATCTTCTCGGAGCGTAGCCGCGTGCGCGCAGCCTTCCGCTCCCTGCGCCAGGTGCCGAGAACCGCGCGCGCAAACCGCATCCCGTAGAGAAGGTTCGGACCCTTCTTCGTACCGGTGGCGCCAGCCGGCCGATCGCGCATCGTGGTCGCGACCTCGATCACGCGGAAGCCCATCATCGCGGTGCTGATCAACAGCTCGCTGGTCTGATACTGCCGCTGCTGGAGCGTGACCGCCTCAGTGACGTTGGCGCGCATCGCACGGAGGCCGCAGGCTGGATCGGTGATCTTCTGCCCGACCAGCAGGCTAACCAGCCCGCCAAAGAAGATCACGCCGGCTTGACGAACCGGATCGGTCGTCAGTTCGGTGCCAAGTCGGCGCGATCCGTTTACAAAGTCGGCGCGGTCGGCGACGATCGGCTCGACCAACAACTCGAGCTCGAGTGGCTCGTACTGTCCGTCTGCATCGATCGTGGCGATCACCTGGGCGCCACGCGCTCGCGCCAGCCAGTATCCGAGCATGAAGACGACTCCCTGGCCGCGGTTGGCTGGGATGTTGCACACGAGTGCGCCGGCCGACGCGGCTACGGCCGCTGTCGCGTCGGTGGAGCCGTCGACAACGACGATCACCTCCGTCGCCAGGCCGGCGAGCTCACTGGGTATCTCGCCGATCACGCCTGCAACGGTCGGCTCCTCGTTGTAGGCGGGGATCACCACCGCCACCGGGGCGCCGACACCGGGGGGATGCGCCTTGAAGAAATCGGCGACTGGACCCCGTTCCTCAGGAGGCAGCCTCCCCAGCTCGTGCTCGATCCCGATCGGGTCCGCTGGGACGGAGCTCACCGGCCGCCCCCTGCGCCAGCCGGGCTCGAGCCTGGCTCCGCCACCGCAGGTACCCATCCTCCACCGAGAACCACGATTCCCATCAGAAACGCTCCAGTTGAGTGCCGTTTGATTTAGTCTTCAGCGCGCCCTGCGAGTCACGGTGGCCTGCGGCCTAGACAAGCAATTGCTGCCCTGCGAGAGCGGTGGAGGATAGCCTACGCAGCGAACCGAAAGCCGCACGGTGTCGCCTGTGCGGTGCGACCCCCATGATCGGTCGCTGTGTCTATGTCACCGCCGGCGCCGACTCGGCGTTGCGCCGCCGCTGCTGGACGGGCGCGACGAACGAGGAGGGCAAGAAGCTCACCTCGCTCAACGGGTTCCGCGTGATCGGGACGCTGATGCGTTGCCGTTTGTCGCCGGCGCGATCTGCTGCGTCGCCTTGAAGATCGACGCCACGACCGCGAATGCCGGCTTCAGGTTCCCGTAGCGGTCGACGAGCCCTTTCTCGACCCACGGGGGGTCGGGGGAGTTCGGATTGCCGCCGCTCCAGCCGGGGTGTGAGGCGAAGTCCTGCAGCAGGAACCAGATCGCCCCCGAGAGCCAATCCTTCGATGCGAACACGCCCAGGTGGTACGCGGCCGAGTTCGACTGGAATGCGTACGTGCCGCGCACCTCGACGGGGCCGACCTGGTTGGCGTCGAACCCGAACTCGGTGACCATGATCGCCTGCTTCGGGTAGCAGGCCCTGAATCTGTCGAGGAACGGGCCGAGCGCGTCGCGGTCGTCGGTCGTGCCACCGCCGGCGTCAAACCAGCCGAAGTATTCGTTGAGTCCGATGACGTCCAGCGGGGCATACGCCGTCTGGCAGGAGACCCCCGGCCAGCTGGAGACCGCCATCCCAACCGGACGGGTCGGGTCGAGGGTGTGGGCGAGCGCCGTGGCGCCCGCGATGTAGTTTGCCTCGACCGAGTTCGCCGGTGTCGGCAGTTCGTTGCCGATGCTCCACAGGAGGATCGACGGGTGGTTCTGGTTGGTGAGGATGTTCGTCCGCAGGATCGCGTGCGCGTGCGCGATCACCCCCGGCCGTGCGAGGCTCTTCCTGCTGAGCTGGTAGACCGGCACCTCGGACCAGATCAGGATCCCGTAGCGGTCCGCCAGCTCCTCGATCTCGGGGTTGAGTGGGTAGTGCGCGCGGATCAGGTCGGCCCCGAGCGATCGCACCCAGCCCATAAGCTGTTGCAGTTGCGAGGGGTCGAGCGCCGCGCCGGTACTGACGTTCTGCTCGTGCAGCGCCACTCCGCGCAGATGCAGCAGCCGCCCGTTGAGCTCGAGCTGACCGCCCGTGGTGACCGTGATGCTGCGGATCCCGCTGTTGGTGAAGTAGCCGCCGAGGCGCCGGCCGTTGCTGTCGGACAGCGTCAGCTGCGCTCGGTACAGCGTCGGGTGGCCGGGGGCCCACAGGCTCGGGTGCGCGATCGTGAGGCTCGCGCTGGCGGTCCAGATGGCGTGCGAGGCGATCGTCGCCGAGCCGAAGTCGAGCTTGCGCCCACCGTAGGTGCCCTTCAGCTGCACCTGCTGGCGTGCGTCGGTGACATTACGCACGAGCACCTGCTCGTCGATCGTCGCCGCGCACGTGGGGCAGGGCAGCAGCGGACGGACCTGCACCTGCTCGAGGTCGGCCCGCGCCACCGCGCGCAGGTACACCTCGCGCTGGAGCCCGCCGAAGTTCCACCAGAGGCCTCCGGGTCCGGGCGGCTCGTCCGTGGACGTGCGCCGGTCGTCGACCCGCACGATCAGCTGGTTGACGCCCGATCGCAGCCCGGTCAGGTCGAGCTCGAACGGCTCATAGGCGCCGGCGTGTGTGCCGAGCTCGCGCCCGTTCAGCCACACGGTCGCGCGGTAGTTGACGGACTCGAAGCGAATGATCCAGTGGCGGTCGACAGCCGGCACATAGCGCGCGAACGCGCCGCTGGGGAGCGTGAAATCACGGCGGTACCAGCCGACCGAGCCGTTCATGCTGGCGGTCGAGAGATCGCCCGCGTTGTACGAGTTCGGGACGGCGACCGGCGACCAGCCGTCGGTAGAGGCGATGTTGCCCCACCAGCCGTCGGCGATTCCGGCGTCGGTCGGATCGGCACGGAACAGCCAGGTGCCGCCGAGGAGGTAGCGACCGGACTGGCCGTCCTGGTAGAGCGCGCCCGCGGTCGGGGGTTGCGCCGCGTACAGGTACGGCGGCGTGGTCTGCGCTCCGGCGAGCCCGCCCGGGAGGGCGAGCGCGAGCAACACGGCGGATGCGGCGAGCGAGCGGGCGAGCATGGCGATTGTTCGCGCGCCGGCCGCCGCGCGGCAACGAATCTTATTGGCGGCCCGCCAGATCCGCGCCGCACCCAACTCACGACACTAGCTAGGTGCCGTTCGGCAGCGCGGCGCCGATGGTGTGGGGATCACGGCTGCGGTGGCTGGTGCTCGCCGGCTTCGTCCCGGTGGTCATCGGGGCCGCCGTCGCCACCGTGCTGACCTGGTTCTGCATCAGACCGTAGCGCCTGGGCCTGGCGGTCCGATATCATCAATGGTTGTGATCTCTGACCGCCACCGCGGCCTGCGCTCTGCCCTGGCAGCGCGGGTGGCAAAGCATCCCCTGTGGGCGCGGTTTACCCGGACTGCGCTGTCGACTCGTTTTACGAAGTACGCATTGGGCTCGGTTGTCGCTTTCATCTTGAGCAACGTGGCGTTTGCGTTGTTCTACGTGATGAACGCGTCCACGACTGTCGACTCGGTCGCCGGCTTCGTCGCGGGCGCGATTCCGAACTGGATCCTCAACCGGCGCTGGGCCTGGCAGCGGCACGGTCGCCCGCCCGCTCGGCAGATCATCGGCTATGGCGGCGTCTCGATCGTCGTGCTCGTGACTACCTCGGCTGCGACTGGCTGGACCAACTCACAGGTGCAGTCGATTCCAGCGCACCAAGGCCTGCGCCTGCTGATCGTGACCGCGTCGTACGTGGCGGTGACCGTGGTGTTGTTCGCCGCGAAGTTCGCGATCTACGAGTACTGGATCTTCTCGGAGCGCAGCCGCGTGCGCGCAGCCTTCCGCTCCCTGCGCCCGGTGCCGAGAACCGCGCGCGCAGACCGCACCCCGTAGACGAGGTCCGGACACTTCTTCGTCCCGGTGGCGCCAGCCGACCGATAGCGCATCGTGGTCGCGACCTCGATCACGCGGAAGCCCATCGCGCGGTCCCGATCAACAGCTCGCTGGTCTGCCAGATGCCGGCGAGCCGCTCCTGGGAGGATGTAGCGGTGGTGGTCGATCGGTCTTTACGCTCGGGTTACCGCACACGCCTAACGTGATCGCGGCGTCCGAGTCGACGTGACGGTCAGGCTTGGCCGGACGCACGGACGATGAGCGACAGCGAATCAGCCAAGACCCAGATGGCTCCCGGCGCCGCCGGCCGGCTGACGGCGGCTGCGAGCAGATCCGGTGCAACCACCGGTAAGCCGCCCGCCGTAGTCACCGAAGGCTTGACCAAGCGCTTCGGCGAGCGGGTCGCCGTTAACCGGATCGACATCGAGCTGCCGGCGGGCGTGGTGAGCGGCTTCGTGGGGCCCAACGGAGCGGGTAAAACGACCACGATCCAGATGCTGCTCGGACTGATGCGGCCCACGAGCGGCACCGCTCAGGTGCTCGGACACCCGATCAGCGAGCCGGCGGCCTACCTCGCGCGCGTGGGTGCGCTGATCGAGTCGCCCTCGTTCTATCCGACGCTGTCGGGACGGCGCAATCTCGAGGTGCTGACGCGCTTGGGACGGCTTGACCGCCACCGCGTGGCCGGGGTGCTGGAGCTCGTGGAGCTGACCGATCGCGCCGGGGACCTCGTCCGTTCCTATTCGCTCGGCATGAAGCAGCGGCTCGGGGTGGCGGTGGCGCTGTTGCCCGATCCGGAGCTGGTGATCCTCGATGAGCCGACCAACGGCCTTGACCCTGCGGGCATCCGTGAGATCCGCTCGCTACTGCGCAGCCTGACGGACCGCGGCATAACGGTGTTCGTCTCCAGCCACCTGCTGTCGGAGATCGAGGCGATCTGCGACCACCTGGTGATGATCGAGTCAGGGCGGATCGCCTTCCAGGGCAGCATCGACGAGATGCTCGCCGCCCAGCACTCCGAGCTGCTGGCGATGCCCGAGCACGCGCACGATCTTGTCGCACTGGTCGCCCTGTGCGAGCAGGCCGGCCACCCGGCGCGGATCGATGGCGACGCCGCGCGGGTGCAGGCCGACGGTGACTGGGCAGCCGAGCTCAACCGGCTGGCGATGGCCGGGGGGATCACGCTGGCGGGGCTGCAGCGCACGCGTGCCTCGCTGGAGGAGGCGTTCTTCGCCATCACCGATCGGTCGGCAACCCGAGGCACGGACGGCACGGACGGCACGGACTGATGCTGGGCGCGTTCTCCAGCGAATGGGTCAAGCTGCGCCGCCGCAGCATGCTGCTGTGGGGTCTCGGAGGCGGCCTCCTGTTCACGGTGCTGGCCACGGTGTTCACGATCGAGCGGGCGACCAAGACACTCGCTCCCGGCTTCCACGGCCACGGCTTCCGGATCACGGTCGCTGAGCTCTCGCGCCCCGACGGACTCGTGCACGGAGTCGTCGACGTCTCCAACCTGGTCGGCATCGTGGCGCTGTGCCTGTTCGCAGGTGCCGTGGCGACCGAGTACAGCCAGGGCACGCTGCGCAACCTGCTGGTGCGCGAGCCCCGCCGGACACGGCTGCTTTCGGGCAAGTTCCTGGCGCTCGCTGTGTTCATCGGGTTGGCGGTCGTGCTGGCGATCCTCGTCGCCGCTGTCGTCGCCTTCCTGCTGGCGCCCTCCAAGGGCATCCACACGTCCGCGTGGACGAGCAGCGTCGGCCTTGGGGACCTCGGCCAGTCGATCTTGCACGTCTACCTTGCGTGCATCGGCTACGGAGTGCTGGGAACGGTGCTGGCGATCGTGCTGCGCTCGCCGGCGATCGCGATCGCGCTGGGCGTCGCCTACGCGCTGCCCGGTGAGGCGATCATCAACGCACTGTGGAGCAACGGCGACCGCTGGCTCCCGGGTCAGCTGCTGAGCGCGCTTGCCCACGGTGGCACCAGCTCAGCTTCATACGGCCATGCGTTGGTGACGCTCACCATCTACGCCATCGTGGTGGGGGCGGGAACGCTGTTTCTGTTCCGGCTGCGCGACGCTACCTGAGCCGCACCCGCCGTCGCGTGGCCTGGTTGCACCGTTGACGGTCCTGCACCAGCGGGCGCCATTAGTGCAAGCGGCGCGGTGTCGGCGCATCCGCCGTGGCTGTGCCGCCTTGACATCCGACGCCGCCACGACTACGGTCGGGCGCCGGATCGGATCGGGGGTCCAAAGCGGTGCTGCTCGCATTACGAGGTCTGAACGGCAGCACCTTCGCAAATATCATGTTTCAAACCGATCGTGAGATGGCGGTCGCATTCTGGCTGCACTCCGTCCTCAGCGCGACGATCATCGGACCAGACGGACGCATCGCAAGCGCGACGGTGATCGGCGAGGAGGCCATCGCACAACTGATCTCGGACCATACGGCTGGCGCTTCGGGTACTGGAAGCGACGAGCTGACAGATGAGCCATCACCCTACCCAGCAGGAGATCCACGCCGTCCAGAAGGTGCTTTACCAGCACCGGGTCAGTCGTCCCCGGCTACTCGTGCTGCGTGTTCTGCAACTGCAGCGGAAACGGCTGCGGCACGGACCCCTCTTGCTGACGGGCTCGGCATCCGGGAAGCGATCGCGAGAGCGTCGACGCTAGCTGCGCCGGCCTAGGCCCGCGAGGAGCATCTGCTTGTCTGCCACGACACATGCCGGGAGGCAAGGTGGAACGCCTGGAGCGCGATCGGTCGCGCTGGGAAGCGCTCTCGCTGCCATCGTCGCTCTCCTCAGGGCCCGGTACTTGCGGTGGGGCGCCACCGACGCAGAGGCGAACATGGTCCTCCCTGGCGACGAGCTGATGGCCTACGCGGACCTGACTGCCACCCGGGCAGTCACGGTTCGCGCCTCCGCCGATGCTGTCTGGCCATGGATCGTCCAGCTGGGGCAGGGGCGGGGCGGGTTCTACAGCTACGACTTCCTCGAGAATCTAGTCGGCTGCGACATCCACAGCGCGGATCGCATCGTGCCCGAATGGCAAGACGTCGGGGTCGGCGACGATGTCAGGCTCGCTCCGCAGGTCGGCCTCGTTGTGGCCTTTCTGGAGCGGGGGCGATCACTCGTTCTCCGTGGCGGGATTCCGATCGGGACCACCGCGCCCCCATACGACTTCACATGGGCGTTCGCGCTCCGAGACGAGCCGGACGAGACGACGCGGCTGCTCGTCCGTGAGCGATATGCGTACACGCGGCCGTGGGCTCGGTTGCTCGTCGAGCCCACCGAGGCAGTTAGCTTCATGATGAGCCAGAAGATGCTTCGCGGGATCAAGGACCGGGCCGAGCGGACCGCAGCCCACCACTAGATCCAAGCCGACACCGAACGGATCCAAGGTGACGCCTCCACAGATTGTGGACGGATGAGGTGGCATCCGGACATCCGTCGATGCTCGTGGGTCAGCGAAGGCTCACGCCCGAAGGCGCGGCCAGGGCACGGCAGCCACGAGAAACACTGTTCGCCGGATGAGCGATTCCCGCTACAAGAGCACGTCTTCTCGTGCGTCCTTTGCCAACAGAAGGCCTGAGCGTTCCTTCGGGTAGGCTGGCAAGTCGACCGTGGCGCCAGGCGTTCCGCGCGCCACGGCGATGCCGGGTCGATCGAAGGGCGTGCAGCGATGGCGTTGAGGGCGGAGGAGGCCGAAGCAGCGCTCATTCAATCCGTCTGCAGCCGCCTCCGCGACCACGTTGCGCCTGAGCTGGTAGACGAGTGCGAGGCTTTCGTGCGGCAGTTCTACCACTGGGTGCCGCAGGAGGATCTGGCCACGCGCGGCACCCGTGACCTCTTCGGCGCGGCGATGGCAGTCTGGGACTTCGCTCGCGACCGATCCCCCAGCTCGGCCAGCGTGCGGGCCTATAACCCCGGGCTCGGAGAGCACGGCTGGCAGTCGACGAACACTATCGTCGAGGTCGTCACCGATGACATGCCGTTTTTGGTGGACTCGGTCGCCATGGAGCTCTCCCGCCGCGAATACGGGATCCAGCTCTCGATCCATCCTGTCATCGATGTGCTCCGGGACGCGGACGGTCGCCTCGCCGAGGTCTTCCCGCCGGGCGCAGGGATCACTGGCGCGCTCACCGAATCGTGGATGCAGTTCGAAGTCGATCGCGCGACCGAGCCTGAGCTGCTCGAGGCGCTCGTCGATGGCATCCGCCGGATCATCGGCGACGTCAGAGCGGCGGTGGAGGACTGGCCGATGATGCGCCAGCGGCTGCGCGAGATCGTGGCTGGGTTCGAGTCGGATGCGCCGCCGCCGCTCGATCGAAGCGAGGTCGAGGAGGTCAACGCCTTCCTCGAGTGGGTCGATGGCGGGAACTTCATCTTCCTCGGGTACCGCGAGTACGACCTCGTCAGGGAAGCCGGCGAAGATCATCTCCGCGCTGTCGACGGCTCTGGTCTGGGCATCCTCAGACACGAGAGCGCCATCGTCTCCACGAGCTTCGCAAGGCTGCCCAACGAAGTCCGGGCAATGGCTCGGACGCCTCAGCCGCTCATCCTGACCAAGGCGAACTCGCGCTCGACGGTGCACCGGCGGCTGTACCTCGATTACATTGGTGTGAAGCGCTTCGAGACGGGCGAGGTCCGTGGCGAACGTCGTTTCCTCGGCTTGTACACCACTGCCGCCGAGGAGGCGGGCCCGCGCAAGGTCCCGATCCTGCGGGACAAAGTCGAGCGCGTCACACGCCGGGCGGCGTTCCGTCCTGAGAGCCACAACGCGAAGGCGCTGGCAAGGACGCTCGAGACCTACCCGCGGGACGAGCTCTTCCAGATCACGGATGACAAGCTCTTCGCGATCTCAATGGGAATCGTCGCGCTCGGCGAGCGCCAGCGTGTTCGCCTATTTGTGCGGAGCGACCCCTACAAGCGGTTTGTGTCGTGCCTGGTCTTCGTACCCCGCGATCGCTTCAGCACCGACAATCGCGAGCGGATCGCCTCGGTCCTTGTCGACGCGTTTGGCGCGACCGAAATCGATTGGGCGCTGCGCCTCTCGGACTCGATGCTGGCGCGCGTCCACTACATCGTGCGCTGCAGCGCCGCCGAGGCGGACCACGACGTCGCTGACATCGAGCGCCGAATCGCCGAGGTGACGAGGCCCTGGACCGGCGACCTCGCGGATGCCCTGAGAGAGGTGCATGGCGAGGAGCGCGGCAACGCCCTGTTTCGCCGCTACAGGGCGGCCTTCCCGATCGCCTATCGCGCCGACTGGCGAGCTCGCGCGGCCGTCGAAGACATCGACCGTGCCGAGGCTCTCGCCGCCGGCGACGGGCTCGTCATGAGCGTCTATCAGACGGTCGAGCCCGACCGGCCCTCGCTGCGATGCAAGCTGTTGAGCCCGGGCGAGCGCATCGCGCTCTCGGATGTCTTGCCGATCCTCGAGAACATGGGCTTGCGGGTCGGCGACGAGCGTCCGTACGAGATCAAGCCGGAGGGTCGGCGTTCCACTTGGATCTACGACATCGGCGTCGTTTGCGGCTTCGACTTCGACCTCCGGACCGAAACGGCGCGCACCGCCTTCCAAGACGCGTTCACGGGGGTCTGGAGCGGTGGGTTCGAGAACGACTGGCTCGGCGCACTGGTCCTACGGGCCGGTTTGACCGGTCGCGAAGTCTCGCTGCTGCGCGCGTTCGTGAAATACCTGCGCCAGGCCGGCACAACCTTCAGCGACCACTACCTGCAGCAGGCGCTGACCGGCAATCCGGATGTTGCGCGGCTGCTCGTCGAGCTTTTCGGTGCGCGGCTTGACCCCGGCCGCCACGACCCCGCGGCGGCCGACCGGCTCGGGGCCGAGATCGAGCGAGCGATCGACGACATCGCCAGCATCGATCAGGAGCGCATCCTGCGCGACTGTCTCGCGCTCGTCAGCGCCATCGTCCGAGCTAACTACTTCCAGCGTTCCCCAGAAGGGCAGCCCAAGACCCAGTTGTCGTTCAAGCTCGATCCCTCGCTGATGCCGTTTCTCCCAGTTCCCCGTCCTCGGTTCGAGATCTTCGTGTACTCGCCGCGTGTAGAGGGCGTGCACCTGCGCGGCGGGAGGGTCGCACTGGGGGGGATCCGCTGGTCGGACCGACGCGAGGACTTCCGCACGGAGGTCCTAGGGTTGATGAAGGCAGAGATGGTCAAGAACGCGGTCATCGTTCCGGTCGGTGCCAGCGGCGGCTTCGTGACCAAGCGCCCGCCGCCCACAGGCGGACGCGGGGCGTTGCTCGAGGAGGCCGCTGACTGCTACCGGCTGTTCTTGTCCGGCTTGCTTGATCTGATGGACAATATCGTCGGTGGGAAGGTCGTTCCTCCATCTGCCGTGATCCGTCACGACGAGGACGACGTCTACCTCGTGGTTGGCGCCGATGACGGCCCCCCCCCGCTGTCGGGCCTGGCAAATGGCGTCGCAGCCGAGTATGGCTTCTGGCTCGGAGACTCGTTCGCCTCGGGCGGATCGCATGGCTATGACCACAAGAAGATGGGAATCACCGCTCGCGGGGCGTGGGAATCGGTCAGGCGCCATTTCCGCAATCTTGGAGTGGCCGTCCAGTCGGACTACTTCACAGTCGTCGGCATCGGCGACATGTCAGGGGATGTGTTTGGCAACGGGATGCTGCTCTCGCCGCAGATCGAGCTCGTGGGTGCGTTCAACCACGAGCATGTCTTCCTCGATCCCCGCCCCGATCCGGTGGCGAGCTTCGCTGAGCGGCGCCGGCTCTTTGATCAGCCAGCCTCGTCCTGGCGTGACTACGACCCGGCGGCGATCTCCGAGGGCGGCGGTGTCTTTGCCCGGTCCGCCAAGCGGATTCCGCTATCGGCACAGGTGCGCGAGGCGCTCGACGTCGAGGCCGAGGCTCTCACGCCGGATGAGCTCATTCGGGTGCTCCTGCGTGCACCCGTCGACCTCCTTTGGAACGGGGGCGTCGGTACGTTCGTAAAGGCGCGGTCAGAGAGCAACGCCGAGGTCGGCGACCACGCGAATGACGGCGTGCGGATCGACGGAGCCGAGCTTCGCTGCCGGGTGGTCGGCGAGGGCGGCAACCTCGGCTTCACCCAGAGAGGTCGGATCGAGTACGCCCGCTCCGGCGGGCGGCTCAACACCAACGCCATCGACAACGTGGCCGGGGTCAACTGCTCCGACCACGAGGTGAATCTGAAGATCCTGCTGGATGCCGCGGTGGCCGACGGCAAGATGACGACCTCGCAGCGCAACGAGCTCCTGGCCGCACTGACAGACGCCGTCGCCAAGCACGTCCTCGGCGAGAGCTACGCGCAGGCCCTGGCGCTGAGCCTCGAGCTCGGACAGGCTTCCGACTTGCTCGACCTCCATGCCCGCCTGATCGACGACCTCGACCGGAGAGACCAGGTCGATCGCGAGCTCGAGGAGCTCCCGAGCGAAGAGAGCATTCGGGAGCGGAAGGCCGCGAACGAGGGTCTGACCGGCCCCGAGCTCTCGGTCCTACTCGCCTACGCAAAGATCTCCCTCCACGCCGACCTGCTTGAGTCCGACCTCCCCGAAGACGAGTATCTCAGCAGTGATCTCGTCGACTCCTTCCCGGCACCGCTACGCGAACGCTTCCGGCCCCACATGCGCCACCATCGTCTGCGTCGAGAGATCATCACCACCGACCTCGCCAACAGCATCGTCGACTGCGCGGGGACGACGTTCGTATCTCGGTTGGCCGAGGAGACCGGCGCCGACCCCGCGCACATCGCGCGCGCCTACGCCGTCGCGCTCGCGGTCTTCGAGATGCACAAATTCTGGCGCGAGGTCGAGGCGCTCGACGACGTCGTCGATCAGGAGACGCAATTCAAGATGCTGCTGCAGGGACGCAGGCTCGTCAGGCGCGCGGCACGCTGGCTGGTCCGCAACCGGCGCCCACCGCTCGACATCGGCGCGGCGGTCACGGATTACGCCGCCGGGGCGGCCACGCTGGGGGAGGCGCTGCCGGAACTACTGAGCGGCCTTGACGGCGACGCATGGCATGCGCGCGTGGCGGAATTCGCCGTTCCCGGCGTTCCAAGCGCGCTCGCATCGCGCGTCGCCGCCCTGGATGCCCTGTTCTTCGCCTTCGACGTCGTCGAGATCGTCCGTGGACGCGAAGAGCCCGTCCGCCGCGCGGCCGGCATCCACTTCGGGCTCGACCGCCGCCTGGAGTTGGCTTGGCTCCGCGATCGCACCCTCGAGTTACCTCGCGCCGACCGCTGGCAAACGCTCGCGCGTTCCGCTCTGCGCGACAAGCTATACAACACCCACCGGGCGCTCACCATGGCGGTACTCAACGCGTCCTCCGTCTATGTCGACGGCGACGCGGCGATTGACGCGTGGGTCGAAGCCAGCGCCGCAACAGTCGAGCGGTACCTCGGGATGCTCGGAGACATCCGGGCGGCGCATGAAGACGACTTCACGACCCTCTTGGTCGCAGTCGACAAGCTAGCCAACCTTATTCCCTCCGCCAGTAACTGAGGCGGCTCGCGGTGGTGCGCCGGAGCGACGGCTCGATCGGCGAGGCGCAACCCCTCATGTCACGCGGCGCCGGTGGTCTGGGAGGAACCCCAACTCCGACGGCCCTGGCCGTGTCGAGTCACGGTCCCACATTGGGACGTGCTCTGCTCACCCCCGTAGTTCTACATAACCAACCCTAAACCTCAACCTAATTCATCGACACTCCCCAGCAGAATGCTGGGGAGTGTTGCCAAGTGAGCGCCCCAACGGGGGCGCCCGTGCGGCACTCCGGCGGCCGATTGTCAGGCGGAGACCTGGTGATGAACCTCGAACGACGTCTCCTGCGGTGGCGCCGCAAACCCGCCATCGATGCCCGCTTGCATCCGGGGCATCAGAGTGCCGTCGCGAAATGCCTCCCAGCTTTGCTTCGAGCCATGGACCGCCACAATCAACCAGCCATCGCCCGACGGTCCGGCTAGATGAAGCACCTGGCCCTCGGGCAGGCTCCCGTCGCTCGGATGCACGGCTGCGACCGAGGCCTGGTACTGCTCCTCAGTGCCACCGGCGAACTGGTGTACGACGCCATAGGCCATCTCGGTACTCCTCACGTTGGACGACGGGATTCACCGCGCGCGCCTCAGCGCGGCGACGCGACCTTACTTCGCGGCGTGCCGAACCGCAAGGTGTTTGTCACGAGCCGCCTGCATCGCTCAACCGCGGCGCCCGCTTACTTGTCATCGTCGCGGGATTCAACGCGTCAGTCGTGCACATGCTCGGGGACACATCCGGGCCCGGTTGCCCACAAGGTCCCCCTAGCTACTCCAACAACGCACCATTTGCAGGCTTTCCTGATGGGCGATCCAGGACTCGAACCTGGGACCCTATTCCTTATCACAGAAGAACCGGTGTCGTCTCCAGTCGTCTCCAGTAGCGAACAAACCCGCAAAACCGGTGAAGTCAGTGCGCGGCGGTGTTCGCGTCTACCGCGATCACCTCGAGCACGCCACTAAGCCCGTCGAAGTCAGATGGGTTGCGGGTGTAGAGCGGAAGCTCGGCGGCAACCG
>ODAK010001455.1_pt1 | contig 25835 bp, 18 predicted proteins | sample 1539591 | NCBI WGS metagenome assembly ODAK01 (sample SAMEA3539303, study PRJEB22396) | soil metagenome | biome: tundra; feature: field; material: soil | place: USA | collected 2010-05 | depth 0.15 m
TGGCTCTACCTCTCGAGCGTCCTCGACCTCGGCAGTAGACGTCTCATCGGCTGGAAGATGGACGACAACATGGCGACACCGCTCGTGGCCGACGCCCTCGAAGCGGCCGTTCAGCTTCGCGGTGGGGCGCGTGGGGTGATCTTTCATTCCGACCGTGGATCGCAGCAGTATCTGAGCGAGACCTACCGTGATCTCTGCACGTCCTACGGCATCGCCCAGTCGGCCGGCCGCGTCGCGACGTGCTTTGACAACAGCGTCGCCGAAGCGTTCTGGTCGAGCCTGAAACGCGAGCTCGTCCATCGCTACAGCTTTGCCACCCGCGACCAAGCCAAGGCGGCGATCACCGCCTGGATCAAGCGCTACAACGCCGTCAGGCTGCACTCGAGCCTCGGCTATCTACCGCCGATCGAGTGGGAGCTCAACTACTATCGCCAGCAACTGCAAGCCGCATAGCCAAGTGTCCGGCTAGCGGGGGGAAGCCCAGGTCTCAAGCTCAACTTTCATATTGCCTTGACAGCCGGTTCCACAGAAGACGTATGAGTCGGGTCGACTTCAATGCGCCTGCCTGACGTGGCTGAAGCAAGCATTGCCTCGCTGATCAGAGCCACTCGGTAGCCGTCCTCGAACGTGGCGCCTTCTGGCCCCACCGAGCGGTCCTGGCCCAGACAGCGAAAGAAGTGGATGAACATGTTTGTGTGGGCGTGCTCCCAACCGAGCAGGTGGCCCGCCGGCCACCACAGGTCAACGAAGGGATGGCCAGGCTCGCAGACGATGACGTCGGCCAGTCCATCGAGCGAGGCTCCTGAACAATTGGTTGCGGACACTTTCAGCTCGTTCAGGCGCTCCAGATCCCATACGAGCGTGCCTCTCTCGCAGTTGATCTCCCAGGCGAGCATGTTGCGTCGAGTCCGGGAACATAATGAGGCGTCGATGGTGCCCTGGGCGCCGTTGGCGAATCGGACAAGCGCGTTGGTCACGTCGCCCGGGGCAGGCGTCTCGGGATCTGCTTTGTCCGCCCCCTTGCTGACCGGGTCGCTGAACAGCGCCGAGACACTCGCGATCTCTCCAACGAGAAAGCGCGCCTGGTCGATGGCATGGCAGCCTATGGTCACCAGAGAGCCGTCCGGCGAGATCGGGCTCCAACTCTGCGAGTAGCGGAAACGGGCCTGGTAGACCTCGCCCAGGCCACCGCCTCGGAGCATGTTCCGCGCCAACTGCACCGCCGGAACGAAGCGGTAGTTGTAACAGCACAGGTGCTTGACTCCCGCCTTCTCCGCCGCCTTCCACATTGCCGAGGCGTCAGCGGCGCTGCGCGCCAGGGGCTTCTCGCAGACGACGTGCTTGCCGGCGGCTATGAAGGCAAGTGTGGGCTGCACGTGGGCTTCATCCGCGGCGGCATTGTCGAACACGCTGAGCCGTTCGTCCTCCACCAGGCCGTGCCAGTCGGTGTAGTAGCCGTCGAAGCCGTAACGCACCGCCGCGTCGGCTACCCGCTCGTTCGTCCTGCCGGCGATTGCTACGAGCTCGGGTCTCATGACACCGGGCCAGTCGATGTAGGTCATGGTGCGCAGGGCGTTGCTGTGGGCCTTGCCCATGAAGCCGTAGCCGAGCATGCCCACGCCGGCTCTCGGGCGGGGGTCCGCCAAAGCCCGCCTGTAGCCCGGTCCTGGGCTGCCGGCTCGTACCACGTCAGCCGGCCGAGACATTGGTGTTCGCGCCGACCAGGCGACGGAGCTCGTCGATGCTCTGGCGCACGACCCGGTGCTCGTCATATCCGTAGTCCGGGTGCAGGTGGTCTATCTCGACGGCAAGGAGACCGTCGTAGCCGGTCTCCGCCAGTAGGGCGATGATCGGGGCCATGTCGACCAGCCCTTGGCCAACCGGAGTGCTGGAGAAATAGAACCACTCTGACGGGGAGACGTCCCGGCGCACCTTTACGTCCTTGATGTGAGTGGCGAACACGTACTTTGCCAGTTTCTCCATCGCCCCCAACGGGTCGTCCAGGAGCCGCAGGAAGTTGCCAGTGTCGAAGTTCACGCCGAAATAGGGCGAACCGACTGCATCCACGAGCCAGAGCATCTCCTTGGCGGAGTAGTGGCCGTGGTTCTCAGCGGCAAGCTTGATCCCGCGCCCTTCTGCTTCGCAGGCGGCCTCTTGGAACCAGCCTGCCAGCACCTCGAGACGCGGTTGGCGTGGCTCGTAGCGGTAGTCCCGGCTGCCGGGACCGGGCGTGACCCGCATGACCCTCGCGCCGATCAACTCGGCGCAGGCGATCTGGCTCACCATGTCTTCGAAGGCCGCCCGGTTCGTGCCGTCCTCGAGCCCGGTCGGGTGCCCCCAGGCATAGACCCGCTCCAGGCCATAATCGTCAAGCTGGGCCCTCAACTCACGGAACCATGACGCCTCCATGGTCGGGAAGAAACATGACTCCAGCGACACGCCGTCGACTTCGAGCCCTCGGGCGAAGGCGAGGAAGTCCTCCATCGTCATGGGTCGCTCCGGCACCGGCTGCCCGTCGTAGACCTCACCGAAGAACCGGTGAAAACAGTAACTGTCGATCCCAATATTCATGCTCTGGGTCCTCCGTTCGTTGATCTCCTGCGAGCCCTGCCGATCGCGTCGACCGGCGCCTAGGTCCAAGAAACTACGACTCGTGTTGGCAAACCGCCCCAGCGCGAGATGTTGAGCAGACCTTGCATGAACACGTCGCCGAAGTCGGGTCGCCTGACCTCGTCGGACGGGCTCTCGACATCGACTTGGTCAGTGCCGGTGCGGGGAGCCCGGGAGCCCCCGAAACAAAGGGTGCTCAACCCCTTCGGGGACCCGGACTGCCTCGGCCGTTCGCTGATCCAGCCAGGTCAGCCAGGAGCGATGCCGATGGTGTTCGGCCAGTTCGACCTGGATCTGCTCGCGGCACTCATGAAAGGAACGGGTCCGACTCTGTCGGACCGCCTCCACCACTACAAGGTGCCAGCCGAAGCCACTCGCGACTGGTCCGATGACCTGGTTCAGATCTGCCTCGAAGATCGCCTCCTCGAGAGGTCCAGTCAAGTGGCCGCGCTCGACCCATCCAAGGTCGCCGCCCCGGCTGCGGCTTCCTCTATCGAGAGAGGAGTCCGTGGCAAGCTGCGCCAAGGCTGCGCCGTCTAGGGCGAGTTTGCGCATGTGCTCAGCCGATTCGCGGTCTCCAACAAGGACGTGGCGTACCCGGCGGGCCTCACTCAGTCGGAAGCGGTGGATGTTGGCCAAGTAGTACGCGCGCATTTCGACCTCAGTAGGCATCTGGACCACAAGCTCACCAGCGGCTTCGAGCCGGGCCAGCCAGTCGGCAGGCGAACTCAGGTCCGCTACCCCGAGCCGGGCGGCCTCTACCCGCAGGAGGGTGTCCGCCAAGAGCGCTTTGACCCCCCAGGCCCGAAGGCCAGCAGCCTTGGAACGACCGAGATCGGTACGTACCTCCGGTTCGCCAGTGATACCGAGCCGGGTGCCCACCGGTCCAGCTGCGAGCTCGACGACGTACGCATCCAGAGCAGCCGATGTCACGGGGACCCCGTGAACCCAGCCGATGACAGACCCGTCGGACACCATTAGACCTGTCGCGTCAACGTTGAACCGGACACAACAACCTGATCGAGCGCCGCGGGTTCTGCGCCGAGGCGCAAGGCCACCGCGGGGGAGTACCAGATTCGTCCGAAATAAGTCACCTTGAACAACGCCCACGAAGCGAGCCACCCTTGGCCAGGGCTGCGCACGAACGCCTCGAGTCGGCGGTGCTCACCCGGTCTCAGGCTAAAAGCCTGTGTCAGGGGGTCGAGGTAAGGCCACGTCTCGATCGGGGATACAAGCTGCACCTCACCCCGTAGTTCACCCAAAGTGCGGTTGGTGAGCACGAGACCAAGCGTGGCCGCCGCCAATGGTGCAAGCGCCAACTCCGCGGTTTCGAGAGCGACCTCAAGCTCGGCCAACGCCTGGCCGGCGGGGTGGTTGAAAGGTGCCGACTTCGCGAGGAGCGCCTTTGGGTCTCCCGGGAAGTGGCCCTCTCCGTGGCCGGCCTCGGCGAGCGCCGGGACGACATCGACGGTGACGACGTCCTCTTGGGTCTGGCCGGCGGGGTCCAACGCTCGGGCCGCTACAAAGTACCGCCCAGGGCGGCAGTTATCCGGGACCCGCAGACGCGCCGGAACTCGCATGAAGGCCCCGGGACTCAACGCGAACAGCTGCCCCGACGGCTCCAGGTCCCAGTGCTCCGGCCCCAACAGTTCGACCTGCCCCGACTGGGTGACGTGGGTGGAACCCGAGGCGACCTGGGCAGTGAACTCGCAAACCTCGCCGGCCCTCAGCACCAAAGCAGTAGGTAGGACGTGCACGGCGACCGCCTGGTTGCCCATCGGTGCCGGCCCCTTGTTGTGGAGCCAGTACCGGCTGAACACGGGCTGGGCAGCCTCGGTATCCCAACCGCCCTTGGCGCTGATCGGGGCGACCGTCCCGCCGGCGCGGCCCAGCCGTAGGCGAATAGTGGTGAGCTCCGCCGCCTCGACAGAAAGCACCACCCTGCTCGGACGGGTTTTGGTAGCCTCGGTCAGGGCAAGTGGCTCTCCAGGCTCCTCCAGGAGATTCGCGCGCCTTGCTCCGGAAATGGGGAAAAGGCTTTCGATCTCCACCTCCGCCGGTTGACCGTCAACCTCGTAGCAGCGCAAGGTGACTTCCGTCTCCTGGCCCGACTCGTCCGCCTCTGGCGGCAGGTCCCCTGCGGCCAGAGGGTTACCTGCCGGCTTGAGGGCAGCCAGAACCACTCGGACGTGCGATGGTTCCTCGCATTCTTCGCGCGGGCGGATGGCGAACAATCGAGCGTGCGGCGGCAGCGTCCCGGGGTGGGGATCGGCAATGGTTGCGCGGAGCGGTCGATTGAATGCAAGTGCTTGTTCCACGCAACCCGCTTCGCGCCAGTCACCCCGTCCGAGCAGAAGAGCATTCTCGAAGACGTGACTCCAATGCTCGAGCTCGAAGGCCGAACCGTCCGGCGCGAACCGGCGGGGCGGATCTATCCAGACCCCGGACGGCCAACCGGTGCACGCACGCAGGAGCGAGACGTGAAGAGCACCGCCACAGTCCACGGCAAAGCCGGGCGTACCTCGGTTCAAGATGGCCGCGGTCCACTCCGGCACTTGCTCCGGCTCCGGAACTAGGGCGGCCGGCTGCTCCACTACCACGCGGCCGGCGATCACTTCGGCCTGCAATGCGTCGACAGCCGCCACCGTCGCCGTCTCGTCACGGCCGATCACGAGAAGCACGGGCAAAGCCCTCGGGTCTCGAAGGTCGGCTCCCGGGCGCCACACATCTCTCAAGGGCCGCGCGGCCGGAACCAAGAGGCGCGCCCAACCCTGGCGGTCCAGCTGATCCTCGAGTGCCTTACTGTAGGCCGCGCCAGCCGCTTGGAGGATGGTGGCGACAAAGGAGTTCTCGAGCGGACCGCCCACGGCCACGCGAAAGTCCGGCAAGTTTGAGTCTCCCAACAGGGCGCCGTACCTGTTGCGATCCGCCTCGGTGCAGGTGGACGTAACCCCTTTTTGGATCAGGGCGACCAGTAACCGGCGAGCCCAGGGTGCCGCCCCGGCGCCGACGGGAACGACCACTTCGGCCACCCCCACCCCGCGACGGTGGTAGGGACGGCCGGCCTCGACCGCTTCCACGAGGAGTGTGGTGCTTAGCCCGAACCACTCTGCCGCAGGGTTGTCGAGGGTCCACGGAGCTTCCGCGGCGTCCACGTCAATGAGGCCGAAGCCCCTCGCGACAACGGCGTCTCCGACAGCCGAGACAGGCGTTCCGCCAGCGAGAGTGGTCGGGAACCGGAGCCGGAGCAGGTGGTCCTCGACACGCCAGTCGTGGATCTCGGTCCGCAGTTCCATCCGGCGAATCCCGTTCCAAAGAGTTGCCACCTGGCGGTAGCGGAACCCCGCTAACGAGCCGTCTACGACCAGTCGTTCGCCGAGCACGGAACGCTCACGATGCACGGCGGCGCTCTGCTCGCCCGACCGAACGGGCGGGCCAGCCGGAAGGAGGTTCCAAGGGCCCTCGCCGAAGCGGGGATGGCCGTCGTACTCCGGATAGACCAGCAGCTCATTGCCGATCTCTCCGTCAGGCAACAGCTCGAAGCCGCTCACGCGATCGGTGATCCGGCTCAGCCCTCCGCCCCGACCGGGGTCGGCGGCGATGCCGAGGTGCTCATTGGCGATCTCATATCCAGGGACCTCGACCCAACCGAACGTTTCGGCCGTCTCGGCCTCGCGGTGGCGGAACCGATACGTGCGGTAGCCGACTCCGGGCACGTTCTCGGACAAGAAGCTGACGCGGAGCGAACCGGGCAGCGCGCCCGGCTCACTGAGCACCGGGACCGCCCGACCAGCCCCATCGTCAACCTCGAGGACACGCCCCGCCCGCGGAGCAGGCACCTCGGTCACCACCAGGTCGGAGCGGTCCCAGCCGAGGGTGTTGACGACCACGCCGGCCTGGCCATTGCCGCTGGTGTCGATGACGTCAAGGAGGTGCCCTGTGGAGGCGTCGGCCACCTCGCAGGCCAGCTCGTGCGCCTCTCTCCAGCCACCGAGGAGGTCCAGGTAGACCTGGTCAGATTCGGACCCCGTGATTCCATCGTGATGCGCGCCGAAGACCAGCTGACGCCATGCTTTGTCCAATGCCCTGTGAGGTAGAGGTGCGCCCAGGATCCCGGCCACTGTGGCGAGCGTTTCGGCATCCGCAAGGTTCGTCTCGGCAAGGCGCTGCGCCTGCTTGGTATCGATGAAGGAGACGTCCTTGCCGGTGTAGATCGGGTTCATGTCACGAGTCTGCGGCGACGGTGCTCGCCTTTGGCGCGACAGCTCGGACCGCACCGCATCGAAGAACTCCCGGGCCACTGACACCTCGAAGCGGGGCCATACGTAGCGTCGTGCCCAGGTCTTCGCGACCTCGGTCACCCAGCGACTCGGTGGCGTGTAGTCAGTGCCCACGGGCAGGAGCGTGACCTTCGTCGCCGATACCTGGGCTAGGTCTTCGAGCAGCTCGTACGCCCGCCACATGGCCCCGTCGAGGGTTGTCGCCCGCTCGAGCTCCCAGCCTGCCGAGTAGTGATCGGGCATGTAGCTCGTGAGAAGGCCCCGACCGTTCGGGGCGACCCATTCGAACTCGGAGGGAAACTGCATCCAGGCAGTTGTCCCGGTCTCGGTCTTCGGCCCCCACTGGTGGAACGGGCCTCGCGCCCACGCCGCGGAGTCGATCCCGCAGTCGGCCATGATCCCCGGGAACTGGGGGTCATGGCCGAACACGTCCAGCTGCCAAGCGCTCCTTGGATCAGCGCCCATCACGTCCCGCTGGAAGCCGATGCCGTACACAGCCGACCGGATGGCAGTCTCCGCGCCGGTCAAGTTCGTGTTCGGTTCGTTGTACGTACCGCCGACGATCTCGACGCGGCCTGCCTGGATCAGGGACCTGAGCTCTTCGCGGCGGTCGGGGTAGAGGTCCCAGTAGGGCTTGAGGTAGTCCACCTCGGCGAAAACCACCTTGTAGAGAGGATCGACCCGTGCCTTCTCGAGATGGGCCTCGACCAGCGCCAGCCCACTGTGTTGGAAGGACTCCCGGCGATCCTGGGCCCAGACCAGCTCGTCCCAGCCGGAGGTGTAGCCGGCCTGAGTGTTCCACCAAACCGGGTCGTAGTGGAAATGGGGAACCATGAGCATCCGCCAACCTGGCTCCCGGACCACCACCCCACCCTCGGCCACGGCCCGAGCCTCGCCGGACTGCACGACGGCCCGAAGGGCAACGACACTGCCCGAGGGCAGCGCCGGGTCGAACAGGACCGGGACCTCCACCACGACCCCATCGGGCAGGTCGGGGGCGGACGTGAAGCGGGCTGGTGTGGCAAGCCCAGCGTCGGCGCCGGGAACCCAGGCGGGACCGTCCGCTCTGCCGGCCCACGTCGGATCGAGGCACCCCTGCCAGGACTCAGCCCACAGGAGGCCGTCGCCAAGCAGCGTGACCTCTGCAGGCTCGGTGGGCGTGGCGTCCGCGACTACAACCCGGATGACCTGGGCCAGCTGCTCCCCCTTCGCGACGAAACAGTAGGTGGAACGGACCGAACTGACGCGCATGGGTGCGTTGTCCCTTCTCGTTGCTTACTTTGGAGAATGCCGGGCGCCCCACGAGTGGTCCCGACCGTCGTTCATCGCTCAGGCTCACAGCCGCCGGCCGTTGTGGCCTCCCACGGTGTTTCCTCTCGCTCACCAAGGCCCCGCCACGCCACCGCCGCGGCGCCCACCAGGGGCGCCCTCGCGCCCAGGCCCGCCGGGACCACTTGGGTTTGCCTAGCGTAGTCCTGCGTGGCGTAGTCGTGCAGCGCACTCACCGCGGCTCGGAAGAACGGGGCGCCGAAACCTAGGGCAACCGAGCCAGCTACGACCACCAGGTCGAGGTCGCACAGGGTGGCCACCGAAGCCAGTGCCTGGCCCACTAGCTGACCGGTGTGCTCGATCACCTCGGAGGTAGCTTCGCGAGGGGGCCGCCCGGTGATGGCGGCGATCGCCCAGCCTGAGGCTTCTGCCTCCAGACAACCCCTGCCCCCGCACGAACATGGCCTGCCCTCTGGACAAACGATGACATGGCCCACATGCCCAGCGTTACCCGTGCGGCCCTCGACCAGCCGCCCGTCCAGGACCAATCCCCCTCCGATTCCCGTGGAAACGACCATGGCCAGGTAGTTGCGCCTACCCCGCGCCGCGCCCGTCCAGCCCTCGGCCAGCGCTAGGGCCTTGGTGTCAAGCTCGACAAACGTCGCCAGGCCATAGCGGTCCTCGAGACGCCGCCGCAGAGGAAAGCCCCGCCAGGCCGGGATGTTGAGCGGGCTCACTTCGGAACCGTCCTTCACCGGCCCCGGACTGCCCACGCCCAGGGCCAACGGACTATCCACCTCACTTTCCAATAGTCCGTCCAGGAGGTTCGTCACCTCCGAGAACAGCATCTCAGGATCGCATCCCTCGGGCGTATGTCTCTTCGCGCTGCGCCGGATGTCACCCCGGCGGCCCACCAGTGCTGCTCCGAGCTTCGTGGCCCCGATGTCCAGCGCAAGACAGAGGCTCGAGGTCATCCGAGTCCGCCCCACGAGACCGAGGCCGAAGTCGACCATGGCGCGTCGGCACCCGCAACTCCGTCAGCAACAGGGGACCTATCGCTGTCAGCATCGAACAGAGAATGGGAATGCACGGGTCATTTCTCCGGTGACAGCCGCAGCGTGACGATCTGGAAAGGCCTGAGCTGCAGCGACACAACGCTGCCGGGCCCGACGACGAGGTCCACCAATGGACGCTCCAGCAGGTCGGTCAACGAAGCGTGACGAACCGCGAAGTTCGCTTTCACCGTCGTCGTGGCCCTGCCCCCGAGAGACTCATAGCAACGCACGACCACGTCTCCCGAACGGTCGTCGGCAGCCTTGACCGCCTCGACCACCACCGCATCGTTGTTTAGCGTTATCAGCGGCTCCACCTCCCGCTCGGCCATGGCTGCTCGAAGCGGGAAGTTGAAGTAGTAGCCGTGGTGCACAGCGTCGGCGATCGTGGCCCCCGGCACAATCGCATAGCGGAAGTTGTGCACTCCGTTTTCCCTGCGGGGATCAGGAAAACTCGGGCTGCGAATGATGGAAAGCCGGGCCAAGGTGGCCCTTCCGCCGCCAGCTCTTTCCATGGCCGCTACCTCGTGGCCATAAATCCCGTCGTTCACCACTGCGACGCCGTAGCCAGGCTCTCCCACGTGCACAAAACGGTGCGCCACGAACTCAAAACGGGCAGCGTCCCAGGAGGTGTTGTCATGAGTGGGCCGTTGGATGTGCCCGAACTGGATCTCTGATGACGACCGGTCCGTGTGGACGTCGATGGGGAGGGCCACCTTGAGCAGGCGGTCGTGCTCTCGCCAGTCAACTTCCGTCTCCACCACCAAGGCCCTGCTGTCAGCCGCCAGCCGCAAGGTCTGCACGGCCCGCGAGGAGCCGAAACGGTACTCGACCCGGACGGCAGCTTCTTCAGGTCCACTCGACAAGACGGTGATGCTCTGAGGCGAGCCCAGGTCCTGACGGACATTGCGGTAGAAGGCGTCGACATCCCAAGCGGGCCAGTTGTTCGGAATGTCCGGGTGGAGCTGGAGCACGTTGCCGAGGGCGCCGGGTGGAATGACCTCCCGCCCGGCATGAAGGTCGAACAATGAGGCGACATGGCCATCGGCGTCGAGCTCCACCCTGATGAGGTCGTTCTCGAGGCCTGTTCCACCGACCATCCTGGCCGCGCCAGTCGCCAGTGACACCGTGCCGGCGGAAAGGGCCGGGATCCCGTGGCGCTCATGCGGCGCAGCGTTGAAAGCCACGGACACATCGCCGTTGCCGCACAGCGCCGAGATCGCCCTTTCGACGATGTCCTCGAGCCGCCGGGCACTGTTGGCACAGCTGGCGATTGCCTCGTCGTTGACCATGGCGATCGATGAGCCCGGGAGGATGTCATGGAACTGATTCAGCAGGATGTCCCGCCAGATCTCTTCCAACTCTTCGTAGGGGTAGAGCGAGCGCCCGGCTACCAGGGCTGCGGTCGACCAGAGCTCCGCTTCCCGCATCAAGTTCTCGCAGCGGCGGTTGCCTTGTTTGATCTCGACTTGGCTCGTGAGGGTCCCGCGGTGTCCTTCGAGGTAGAGCTCGCCCGACCAGACCGGCGCATGGGGGTACTCGTCCTGGGCGGCGGCAAAGAACTTCGACGGAGCCTCCACGACGACCTTGGGCGACCCGTCCAGGTCGGCGAGACGACGCGCCCTTTCCATCATCTCCCGCGTGGGCCCCCCGCCGCCGTCGCCGTAACCGAAGGGGACCAACGACCGGGTCCCGAAGCCGCGTTCGGCGTAGTTGTCCGCCGCGTGTGCCAGCTCGGACGGCAGGAGCTCGGCGTTGTAGGTGTCGACGGGGGGAAAATGGGTGAATACACGGCTCCCGTCGATGCCCTCCCACCAGAACGTGTGGTGGGGGAACTTGTTGGTGTCGTTCCACGAGAGCTTTTGCGTGAGGAACCAGCGTGACCCCGACAGAAGGATGAGCTGAGGAAGCGCAGCCGAGTAGCCAAAGCAATCAGGTAGCCACACCTCCTCGGTCTCCACGCCCAGCTCGGAGAGGAAGAAGCGCTTGCCGAACACGAGCTGACGGACGAGGGACTCCCCACCCGTCACGTTGGTGTCAGATTCCACCCACATACCACCCACGGGGACGACCTGGCCCTTTTCGACCTGCGCTTTCATGCGCTCATAGATCGCCGGGTAGTGACGCTTCATCCACCACCACTGCTGAGCTTGCGAACACGCAAAGACGAGCTCCGGGTACTCGGCTCCCAATGCAGCGACATTGGAGAACGTGCGGGCACACTTGCGGATGGTCTCCCGGACTGGCCAAAGCCACGCTGAATCGATGTGGGCATGGCCGACGGCGGAGATCTTGTGCGCGGTACGGCTGGCCGGTGCCGACATCACATCCTTGAGGGCCTCGCGAGCCGCGACCGGATCGGCGTCCAGGTCGTAGGCGTCCAAGCAGCGTTCCAGGGAGCGCAAAACCTCGTGGCGGCGTGGATCTCTGACGGGCAGGCCCCCCATCAGCCCCAGAAGGACATCGACGTCGAGCGCAAAAGCCAGAGCCTCCTCGTCGACAACCACCAAGTCGGCGCCCCCGAGCACGTAGAGGGGTTTGGACCCCGAAGTGCCGACGTCACCTAACTCGGTCGGTTGGCACAGGTCGTCGGTACCTCCCATGATGGCCGGCATCGCTACCGCTTCAACGAAGCACGTCCAGCTGCCAGACCCGCCGTCGTTGTCGACAGGGAGCCAGTTGTTCCGGGGTAACACCGCCTTGATCGGGCTGCCATCTACACCGAACGCCAGACCCTCGGCCTGAAACCCAGGGCTCCGGTCATTGAACCCGAGGTCGAACACCGCCTCGACCCTCCGGCCGGCCCATTCAGCCGGCACTCTGCCGGAAACCCGGAACCAGGTCGTTGACCACGGCGCTCCCCAGGGCGCGCCGCGCTCAACGGAGACATAAGCCGCGGCGAGCGCGACTGACACACTTACCGGGTCCCCGCAGGAAAAGGACGAGACCTCGCACGGTTCACGTGCTTCGAAGATCCGAGGACGCAACCGCATGTCCAAGGCCCGCCTGATCCGGGCGGTGGTCCTGTTCTGGTCCTCATGCATGGTGTGAGTCAGCCTTTCACTGCGCCTGCGAAGGTGAACGTGCCTTTCAAGAAGCGTCCCGCCACAACCCACAGCCCTACCGCAGGCAACGTGTACAGAATCGAGAACGCCGCCAGCTGCCCGTAGTCGACCAGCCCATACTGCGAAAAGAACGTATAGATGCTGACTGAAGCCGGGAACTTGCTTTGGGTCTCGAGCAGAATAAACGGGACGAAGAAGTTGCCCCACTGGCTGACGAAAGTGAAGATCGTAATGACCATTATGCCGGGCAACATCAACGGCGCAACTATCCGCCTCAACGACCCCAGCCACGTCGCCCCATCGACCCACGCCGCCTGTTCCAGCTCGAGAGGCACACCATCCATGAAGCCCTTCATGAGCCAGATCCCAAACGGGAGCGACGTTGCCGTCATGAACAAAATCACGGCCGACATATTGTCGACCAGGTTGAAGCGTGCGAACATCGAGTACACGGGCACCAGGATCGCCGTGATCGGGAGCCCCGTGGAGAACACGATCGTGTACAGGAATGGCTTGCGAAAGCGCATTTGATAGCGCGAGAGCGGGTAAGCGGCAAACAGCGACGCAACGACAGTTATGACCGCCGTCGTCCCCGACAGGATCGCGGAATTTATGAGCGGCTTGTAGGTAGTCGTCCAATTGAGGACCTTCGCGAAGTTGCTGAACGACAGCACCAGCGGTGCTGCGGACCCCACGCTTGCGGCGGGTTCGAACGCGGAAAGGACAAGCCACAGGAGCGGGGCTATGAAGAAGACCGCTATCAGGGCCAAGACGCCATACGCGCTCACGCGCGCCGCCATGATCCGCGGTGATGTGATGCGGAAGCCGCTACGAGGACGCGCGTTTCGGCGGGCTGCTCTTCTTTCGCCCGAGCTGAGGACGCCGATCATGCCACTTCCTCGACCCGGATCAACTTGATATAGACCACAGAGAAGAGGGCTCCTATCAAGAGGAGCACTATGCACATGGCGGTCCCATAGCTTATGTCGTACAGCTGTAGAGCCTGTTGGTAGATGTACAAAGGCGTCGTCTGGCTTGCTTCGCCGGGGCCGCCGGCAGTCAGCACAAATATGAGCGTGAAGCTGGCCAGTGTCTGCAGAGTTATGAGCATCAAGTTCGTCACTATCGAGCGCCGGAGGAGAGGGATGATCACTCGACGTAAAAGTGCGATCTGACTTGCACCGTCGACCTTTGCCGCCTCGAGCAGCTCGGCCGGCAGGTCGGACAGGCCCGCCGAATACACAAGCATCGAGAATGCGGTCCCGCGCCAGATGTTGGCAATGATGATGGCAAGCATCGGCGTCGTGTACAGCCAGTCCTGGCTCAGTCCGAAGTGCTGTAGGAAAGTATCAAGCGTTCCGCCCTGGTAGAGGAATGCGTACCAGCAGAAGCCGGCGACGATCTCGGGCATGACCCAGGCGGCGATGATGAACGTGTTGAGAGCTCTCGTTACGAAACTGTTCTTCCCTCTTTCAAGGAGGGCGATGAGGAACCCGAGAGTGTTCTGCCCGATGATGGCCGAGCCGATGACGAAGATGGCAGTGAGGACAAGGGAGTGGATGAACAACGGGTCCTGGAACATATGGGTGAAATTGGCGAAGGCGACCCATTTGGGATGAGCGGCTCCTACCCCCGTCAGCGCCTTGTTGGTGAAGGCGATGTAGACGCTCCAGATGATCGGGCCAGCAAAGAACAGACCCATGATGCCGAGGGCCGGGGCCATGGGGCCGAGCCACCGCCAGATTGGCGACCTGCGGCGGGAGATTCTGAGTGCCAATCTAACCCTCCAAAGGGGGCGGCCAAACCCTTGAGAGTTTGGCCGCCCCATTTCAACGGACAGGCAGCTGATTAAAGCCTAGTTGGGTTCAGGCACTTCCTGGCCAGAGCCCGTTTGTGGCAATTCCAGATTTACGCCGGTGCAGCCTCGACGTTCTTCGCTCCGACCGTCGCGATGAGGTACTTGTTGTACGCCGCCGCACCCTGGGCAGGCGTCTCCTGGCCGGTCATGAGCTCTCCGGTTATTTCCTGTATCTCAGTGGAGAGCTTGGGGTACGCGGTGAATGCCGGGCGGAAGTGGGTGAAGGGAACGAACGAGGAGAATGCAGCGTCGACCGGGCCCTGCGCCTTGTAGCTCGGCGCTGAAGCGACGTCGGCACGGCTGGCGATCTGCGAAGCGTGGACGTCGTAGTACAGCGAGTTCTGCTGGTTCAGGGCGATTGTGATGAAATTGAACGCCATCTGCTTGTTCGTGCTGTGCGAGCCCACTGACAGAAGCCATCCTCCGGACATGCTCACCTTTCCGGGTGCCTGCCCGTTTTCCGTAGGCATGGCAGCTATACCCATTGCGCTTTGCCACTGGGGCCATGGCTTGGGTCCGGTGGGCAAGTAGGTGCCGCCAACCCAGCTCCCGTCGAGGTCGATTCCCAGTTTGCCCACGGGCATATCGGACTGCTGCACGACCTGCCAGGCCTGGCTGCCGAGGGCGGTCTGCACGCTGGGGCCGAGGTTGTCCTTGTTGTAGATCGTCTGGTAGATCCCGAGCGCGGCCTTGAAGCCGACTCCAGCCTTTTCCCACTTGCCGGTGCTGTAGTCAAACAGCGGGTTGTTGGTCCCGTACAGGAACATCTCGAACCCCTGCATCGTGGACCCTTCGCCCTGACCGACGCCACCGTAGACGTTGATCGGAGTGACGCCCGGCTCAGTCGCCTTGATCTTCTCGGCCACCGCCAGCACGTCAGCCCAGGTCTTCGGCTGCCAGGGGAGCGCAATCCCCGCCTTGGTGAGCACAGCCTTGTTGTACCAGAGCCCACGGGTGTCGGTCCCCATGGACACCCCGTAGATGTGACCGTCGGCGCCCCGGGCGGCTGCTTGGGCAGCCTTGGAGAATTCTTTCCAACCTGACCAGGTGGCGAGGTAGGAGTCTAACGGGGACAGATAGCCGGCGGCAACGTCGCTGTTGACCAAGAAGGTGTCCTCGTACATGACGTCGGGAGCAGTTGACGCAGACTGATTCATCAGGTCGAGCTTGGTGTAGTAGTCGTTCTCCGCAGGAGAGGTGATCGGCTCGAAGTTAACCTTCCAGCCCGGGTACTGCTTTTGGAACTCCGTCGCCGCGGTGTGCATGAGGGTCGTCAGGCCAGGGTTACCCCCCTGAATCTGAAAGACGACTTTGATCGTGCCCCCTGAGCTGGCGGACACCGCCGAAGCCGCAGTCAGGGCCAACCCGCTAGTCAGCGCCAACGCTGCTACCGCGGTCACGAGTATTCTTCGCCGCATAACGCTTCCTCCTCAGTCCGGTGCCCCACCAGCCGTCCTGGATGCCTTCGGCCCGGTCATTCAGGGTGATGCTAAATCACCTTGACTTAACAAGTCAAGGTTGCTGGTCCAGCTGCTCCGACGGCGGAATGCATGTGGGCCCCAGAACCTGCTCCTGCAAAACTGTCTCAGGGATTTGGGCAGTTAAAAGGATTTGTATCTAAAAGGACCACGCTCGCAAAAAGGTACCCCGGGGATGGCGTCCCACGATCACTTCATAGTGTCCGGCGCCTCTCTCGCTACTCCCTCTGGGGACAAGCTTAGGACATCCATCTGACTTAGTTCAACCAATCTGCTAGAGTGCGGGGGTAGGGCAGCACTCGGCGTCCGTTAAGACAAGGTAGTCCATGTTCTCCATGTAGCTAGGCGGCCGAGAAAAGACTAGTTATGTTCAGTGGAACGAATCTGCCGAAGGTGGGCAGCTACAACATCAACGTTGTCATCAGCGCGATCCAGTCATCGGACGGGACCAGCCGCGTCGAAGTCGCCAAGCAGACGGGGCTGACCGCCCAGACGGTGTCGGTCATAGTCCGTCGGCTGATCAAAGAGGGGATCGTGCAGGAGAGCGGTTCCGTACCTTCAACAGGCGGCAAGCCGAGGAAGACCTTGCGCATCAACCCGACCTCCGCCTATGCCGTCGGCATCAACTTCGACCCCCTCGGCGTATCCATCGTCGTGGTGGACATGATGGGCCAGACATTGGCCCGCTCGAGCCAGGAGATCTCTCCCGGGTTCGACCCAGAAGCGCTCATCATCCAGGCCGCCCAGTCCGCGCTCTCCCTCCTCACCGATCTGGGCATACCTCGCGAACGAGTCCTCGGAGTCGGTGCTGGTTGCCCTGGGCCCATCGATCAAAGCCAGGGGCTCGTGATATCGCCGCCCCGGCGCGACCGCTGGACGGAAGTGCCCATCAAGCGGATCCTCGAGGAGAACATCGGATTCGAAGTCATCATCGACAACGACGCGAATGCTTCCGCCATTGGCGAGCGTTGGTTCGGGCATGGGCGCAACACTTCGGACTTCGCCTTTTTGTACATGGGGACCGGGATCGGAGGCGGGATGTTCCTGTCTAACCACATATACCGGGGCACATCGTTGAATGCAGGAGAGTTGGGTCACATCGTGGTCGAGCCGAATGCCACTCCCTGTTACTGTGGAAATCGAGGCTGTGTGGAGGCGATGTGCAGCCCGGCTGCTATCGTGAAAGATGTTCACGCAGAGTTGGCTCTGGGCAGGGCGAGCAAGCTCGCCATCCTGTACCAGGAGGATCCGGCATTAGTAGATCACATCGCCATCTGCCTGGCCGCGATTGAATATGATCTAGTCGCCCGGCGCGTTATAGACAGAGTTGCGGAGTACCTGGCTGATTGCGCGGTGGTCATCGCGAACCTGCTCGATGTAGAACTGCTGATAATCGGTGGCCGAGCTATAGCCTATGTGGGTGAGATCTACAGGGACAAGATGAATGAGTACCTGAAGTCTCGTCCGCTCGCCCGCAAGACCCACACGATGCGGGTAGTCATTTCGGATATAGCCATCGACGTCGCCGCGCTTGGTGCTGCATCATTGGTACTTCACGCCGCTTACGCCCCGGACACGGCCCACCTGACGGGCGTCTAGACAGCAGAAATGGTCGCGCTAGTCGAACAGGCCATGTATCCCTGTGACCCCACCACGCCGTTACCGATTGCGACGCGTACAGGCGCCTACTTTGGCTCGTGCAGGCTCGGGGCCTATCGAGCAGGAGAGAGGACGACAGGATGATCAACGTCGGAATCATCGGCACCGGCGCGATCGGCACCAGCCATTTGCTGCGGCTGTCGACGAGGGTCTCGGGCGCGCGCGTCGCTGTACTGTTCGATGTAGACGCGAAACGTGCCGCTGCGCTGGCCGAAGCCTCGGGAACGACCCTTGGAGCCAGCGCAAAGGAGGTGATCGAGGATCCGGCTGTCGACGCGGTCTTGATCGCATCGCCTGGCGACACCCACGCCCATCTCACGCTCGCCTGCATCCAAGCGGGCAAGCCAGTGCTGTGTGAGAAGCCGTTGGCACCGACTTCCGATGAGTGCTGCAAGGTCGTCGAGGCAGAGGTTGCCTATGGCTCGCGGCTCACACAAGTTGGCTTCATGCGCCGCTACGACGCTGGTTATCGCACCGTCAAGCAGGCGATCGATGCTGGCAGCATCGGCGAGGTTCTCGTGGTGCATTGTGTGCACCGCAACGTCTCCTCGGCACCGTCGTATACGAGCGACATGTCCTTTACCGACACGGCAATCCACGAGATCGACACCGCGAGGTGGTTTATTGCAGACGAGATCGTTGCCACGACCGTCATCGGCCTACGGCGGAGTTCGCTCGCGCCGAGCCATCTACGTGACCCTCAGCTCGTGCTGCTCGAGTTTCGGTCCGGCGTCGTTGTTGAGGTCGAGGTCTTCGTGAACTGCCAATACGGCTACGATGTGCGTTGCGAAGTCGTCGGCTCCACCGGCGTCGCATTCCTCGACAACCCCACGACCGGTGCCCTGACGCGCTCGGGTACGCGGAGCGAGCCGGTTCCCGCGGACTGGCAGGTACGCTTTGGCGACGCCTACCTAGTTGAGCTGCAAGACTGGATCGACGGTCTCGAAAAGGGCGCGGTATGCGGCCCGAGCGCGTGGGACGGTTACGCGGCCACAGCTGTCGCCGAAAGTTGCGTCGCGTCGCTCGAGAGCGGGCTGAAGACCACTGTCTCGCTCGTCGAGCGACCTGCGCTGTACGTATGAGGGGCGATTTGATGCCTGCAGGCAAGCTACAGCACCGGACCACCGTTGAGGCGCACGTATAGATAGGCACTTCGGCAGCGTCGTCGCTCACGAATCCGTCGACGCCGGCTTCCGGATAGGAGAGTTCGCTGCGATCATCGGGACCAACGGGTAAGACGAGTCAACGTTGGTGAAGGTTGCGTCCGGCGTCTATATGTCGACTCAGGCGTTCCTCTACATCGAGGGTTCGAAGGTCCCGTTTCACCTGGCCGGGGACGCTCGGCACGCCGGCATCGAGTCGGTGCAACAGGACCTTGGGCTCGTGGACTCGATGAGCATCGCCGGAACCTCTTCGCGGCGCCGAGCTGCGCAAGGGACCGATACTCGACCTCCGTGAGACTCGGGAGATGCTTATCGAGATCGGGCTCAGCAACCTTCGCGCCGTTGGTCACGAGGTGAGCCGTGTGTCCGGAAACGAGCGGTAAGCGATCAGAATCGGTCGCGCAATAACGTTCCAGGGGAAGATGCTCATGCTCGACGAGCCGACTTTGGCGGTGTCGGTCAAAGAGACGGCGAAGGTCTTCGCACTCATCCGGATCGCCAAGAGCAAGGGGCTTGCGGTCACGGAGATCCTGGACAATCTCAACCAGACACGCCACGTCGCCGATCACTTCGTCGTGTTCCGGCATCGCAAGAAGGTCGGCGACATCCCAACGCAGGCAGGGTGCGGAGGAGCTTGCCCATCGCATCTTGAAGGGCAAGCTCGTTGAGATAGGGCTGGACCCCGAAACCATCGATATGGCGACGCTTCGAGCCCTCGGGACCGAGCGAGACTTAATGGCCATGTGTCACGATCGCGGATGCACCCGAGTTAAATGGAGGATCCTCGAACCCCGGAGAAGACGAGGTACCGCCCGACACTGCTGGCGGGTATGAGGGGCAACTGAAAAGGGAGAGAGACATGGGGACGAGCGCCGGTGCTCGGCGGTCGATCGGCATCGGCTCGTCGGCATCGGCTGGATGGGGCGGCTTCATTCGAAGTCCTACCACCAGGTGAACTACCACTATCCCGAACTGGAGGTCCGTCCGCGACTCCTCGTCGCGGTGGACACCGCTCCTGATCGCGTCAGGTTCGCGATCGATGAACTCGGCTACCTCGAAGGCACCGACGACTGGCGCTCGGTGATCGCGCACCCGGAGGTGGAGGCGGTGAATATCACGGCGCCGAACTACGTGCACCGCGAGATCGCGATCCTGGCTGCCGAGCAAGGCAAGCACTTCTGGATCGAAAAGCCGGTCGGCCGCAACGTCGACGAGACGGAGGACATCGACCGTGCCGCCAGAGCCGCTGGCGTCATCACGGCAGTTGGTTTCAATTATCGGCATGCGCCGGCGGTCCAGCATGCTCGTGAGCTCGTTCGTTCTGGCGGTATCGGGAGGGTGGTCCATATGCGCGGAGTCTTCCTGAACGACTTCGCAGCGGAGCCCAAGGGTGCGCTCAGCTGGCGCTTCCAGCGGACCCTGGGCGGCTTGGGGGTCGTGGGAGACCTCATGTCACACACGATCGACCTCCTGCAGCACCTCGTCGGGCCAATCGCCGAGACCAGCGCGCTGACGAAGATCGTGATCCCTGAGCGACCGATGCTGCCAATGGGTGTAGGCGACCACTTCGCCGTCGTAGAGGGTGGCAAGATGGGCACTGTCGAGAACGAGGACTACGCCGGAGCCCTGCTCCGTTTCGGAGACGGCGCGGTGGGCACATGGGAGGTGAGCAGGGTCACTGTCGGCCCCAGGTGTCAGATTGCTTTGACGTCTTTGGCACCGACGGTGCGCTTTCCTGGGACTTCGAGAGGATGAACAAGCTCCGGGTCTGCCTCGGCCGGTCGGGCCCGAACATGGCTACACGACGGTTCTCGCCGGGCCTGCTTACGGGGACTACGCGCACTTCCAGCCGAGACCTGCGATCAGCATGAGCTACGACGACCTGAAGGTCATCGAGGCGGCGCTTTTCCTCCAGTCGATCTCCGAAGGCAAGCAACTCGGAGCGGCGGTGGCCGACGCGGCCGCGACGGCACGGGTACTCGCAGCGGTAGCGCGCTCGGCCGGCTCTGGTCGGTGGGAGTCTGTCGAGCAGTGTCGAGTCGAAGAGGTTAACTGAAATGAGCACCGTGGAACGGATCGCGGGAGCGCCGATCAGCTGGGGCGTCTCTGAAGTGCCCGGATGGGGTCACCAGTTGTCGCCGGAACGGGTGCTGGCCGAGATGCGCTCGATCGGGCTCATGGCGACGGAGGCCGGTCCCGACGGGTTCCTGCCGGACAACTCACACGCGCTGCGTCGCCAGCTAGACGACCACAGCCTGCGCCTCGTAGGGGGGTTCACGCCGCTTGTGCTCCACCGACCGGGACCGTGGCGCGACAAGCTTGGCCACGTGGTGCGTCGGTTCGCAGACAGCGGGGCCGAGGTGGTCGTACTCGGCGCCGCCACCGGGCTCGAAGGCTACGATCGCCGCCCGGTGCTCTCTTCAGGGGAGTGGGATCTGCTCCTCGGGGCTCTCGACGAGGCGGTCGATATCGCCTCGTCGGGCGGGATGAGCGCCGTGCTGCACCCTCACGTCGGCACCGTCGTGGAACGACCCGAGGAGATAGAGCGTGTCCTCGAGGGCGCCTCGGTACCGCTCTGCCTCGACACGGGCCACGTCATGGCCGGCGGCGGCGATCCGGTCGCCCTGGCTCGCCAAGCCCCATCACGGATCGGCCATGTGCATTTCAAGGACGTGCACCGCGACCTGGCCCGACGTGTGGCCAATGGCCAGCTTGCTTTCAGCGATGCAGTCCGCCTCGGCATCTTCTGCGTGCTCGGAGAGGGAGACGTGGACGTCGCAGCGATCGTTGGCGCGCTCGAAGGGGCCGCCTACCGTGGCTGGTACGTGCTCGAGCAGGACGTCATGCTGGAGGGCGAGCCGTCCGTCGGTTGCGGGCCACAGCTGGCGGTGCATGACAGCAGGTCGTACCTTGAGAGCCTCCTGCGAGTACGCCGGCTTGACTGCTCCTGAGGGAGGAGATGGGCTAGAGCCTTGCGCAGCGTGATCGACAAATAGTTGTCTATGCCGCGGTAGGCAGGTCGGTCGTGATGACGCCGAGATGGCCGAAGAGGGTCTGCATGTCGACGCGGAGAGATTCGTAGTCGCGGTCGATGCTCGTCCAAGTGGACGGCTTGCGGCCCTGACGAGGACTGCGGACACCGGCGAGGATCGGGTCGACTACGTGCTCGCGAAGGACGCTGAGCGCGGTGATCGTGCGCGCGGCCTCCGGTGGAACGTGATAGCGGCGCGATCGCGCCGATTTCGCGAGGAGCCCTTTTGCGCGGAGCTTGCGGATGTCGTAGGCGGCCTGTCGGGTGCTGTAGTCGCTCTGCCCGGTCATCGAGTGCACCTTCTCGGTGAGCTCAGCGACGGTGAAGCCTTCCGGTGCGGCCGCGAGCGCGACGATGCCGGCGAGCACGACGCGCGCACGGACCTTGTTGAGGTCGATGCCGCCGACGCGCGTCGCGCCGAGGCGGGACGGGCGGGGAAGCTCGTCGAGGATCTCGCCGGGCAGGTAGGCGACGTCGACGCAGTCGAGCATGATCGTGAACCGCTCGAGCATCGCGGTGAGGCGCGAGACGATCTCGGGGAAACGCTCGAGCACTCGGCCGCAGCGGAGCTGGCTGGTGTTGTGGACGATTGCCTCGAAGCGCAGGACGTGCTCGCCTTTGGAGTAGGCCTTCAGGGTCAAGAGCCCGAAGTGGACCTTGAACACCGTGAGGTCGTACGAAGGTGTCTCGATCACGACTGCTTGGCGAGGCGAGAGCTCGCCGTTCGATCTCTTACGCGGGCGCTGTTTCTGGCCGAAGAGGGTCCGGAGCTGTCGCACGTCGAGGCGTGCGCGGCTCCGGTCGACGATGCGGTCGAACACCGACTCCATCTCCGCGCCTGAGGCGAACAGGAGGTTCCGGCTGTACTCGACCTGGTAGACCGAGTAGTCGTAGCGGAAGCCACTCGCCGACTGTTCGTCCAGATCGAGCCCGAAGCAGAGACAAGCGCTGTAGATCCAGCGGTCACAGACCTGGCCGAGTCGCCCTGTCGTCTCTTTACGAGACAAGGTGTCTGCGATCTCGGCCAGGCCCGCGGGGTCAGGGACCCCGGTGAAGCAGTTTCCCTCCTTTCCGAACGCGATCCCAGCCGCGCTCGCCTGGCAGGCGACGTACTCGTGGCCGTTCAAGATGACCTGCGCCGGGAACGGCGGGTGGCCGGACATCTTGATCGTCACGTGGCCGAAGACCGGGTCGATGATGTGGAACGAGTAGTGGTTGACAAAGGCGCGCTTCTTCTCGAGGTTCACGATCACCCCGCGAGCAGAGCGCGTAACCTCCCAGAGCGTCGCAGGTGCTCGAGCGACGAGGACCATGAACACGCCGGGGCCGACCGCGTGCTCGGCGAGGTACTCCTCGGCGATCAGGTGCTTGCGCTCGCCGGCCTTGCAGTCGATGACAGGGACCCCCCGCGACTTGGCCCACGCTCGCACCCGGCGAGAGAAGCGGCCTGCCATACCCATGAGGTGGGTGTTGTCGAGATCCTCGTCGCTGTCGCCGTGCCACCGTCGCCACCAGACCCGGAAGCCGCCTGGTGAGTGCCCGATCGAGAAGTAGGCATTGAGCACGATCCGGTCCACGCAGTCGTAGCTCCCGTCGAGCAGATCTCGATACCGGTCGCAGAGGTCATCACTCACGCGGCGACGGTAGATCCACACTCACCGGTCGTGTCGAGCTGCCCGAAGGGCCCCCGCTCCCGAGCTTGTCTCGGGAGCGGCGTAGATCTTCTTGGTCCACCAGCCGCTAGATCTTGTGACAAGTTTCAAGCGGCGACTCCAAGACGCGCGTTCGTGACGTAGTCGCCGAGTACGCGCTCGACCGTGGCGAGAGCGCGACGATGTGCTGAGGCTCTTCGCTACAGTGCAGTCCAGCCTTGTATTGTCGGCTCGCCGCCAGGTTGGCAGTCCGCCAGCAGCCCAGAAAAAGGAGCAGGGCATGGAGCCATCTGACCCAACCAGGAAGCAGGCTAGAGCAAAGCCTCCCTTCGTCCGTGCAAGCGCCGGGGCCCTGGGGCGGTGTGCTGGCCTTGCCGCTCTGTTTCTCGTGGGCACGGCGCTCAGCCTGGTCGTGACTGCTCCCCAAGCGTCGGCCAGGGTTAAGACGTTGTACGCATACGCGCACGGGGGCGCCATCTCGCCAGTCAACTGTCCTCAAACGAGCACTACGGCCGCGCAGTGCACACTGTCCGAGGCGTTGTCCAAAGCTGCCTTTGGCAGCACCGTAGCGCTGGCCACACCCGGTCGCTCTGGGCACTATGTCGGCAACTGGGCAGTGAATACCACAGGCACCACATCTTCGGCGCCGCTCACGATCAAACCGGCACCCGGCGTCACCAAACCCACCCTGGACGGCAACCACGGGCAACCAACTGGCTGTCGGACCAAGACTTGTAACGGGCCGGTGCTCACTATCGGCTCGAAGGTGCACCTCGACCTCGTCGGCGTCACGATCCAAAATGCCAACAACCTAAGCTCGGGGCTCGGCGGCACCATCGAAAACATCCGTGGCGGCACCCTCAGCGTGTCGCACTCCACATTCTTGCGTAACTACGCTTCCGACGACGGCGGCGCCATCGATAACGCCGATATCGGTGGCACAGGCACCCTCAGCGTGTCGCACTCCACGTTTTCGGGTAACGACGCCCTCAACTGCGACGGGGGCGCCATAGCCAACGCCGATATCGGGGGCAAAGGTACCGTCTTCGTTACAGCTTCCACATTCTCGGGCAATAGCGCCAGTAACGGCAACGGCGGCGCTATCGACAGTGGTGACACCCGCGGCCAAGGCAGCCTCATGGTGTTGGCCTCCACATTCTTGGGCAATGTCGCGGCTCGCGCGGGCGCCATCGATAATGCCGACAACGCCAGCGGCACCCTCGGCGTGTCGTCCTCCACGTTCTTGGACAACATTGCGTCCCTCGACGACGCCGGCGCCATCGACAACGCCGACTGGGGCGGCAGCGGCACCGCCAGCGTGTCGGCCTCCACGTTCTCGGGTAATAAGACCGTCGGCGATGGCGGCGCCATCGACAACGCCGACAGCATGGGCACCAGCAAAGGCACTGTCCTCGTTTCCGCCTCCACGTTCTCGGGTAACACCGCCGAAGCCCACGGCGGCGCCATCGACAACTCCGACGCAGGCGGCACAGGCATTGTAAGCGTGTCAGCCTCCACGTTCTCGGGCAACAAGGCCAACAACATCTACGGCGTCCACGGAGACCCAGATAGCGGCGCCATCGGCAGCGGCGGCCATGGCACCGTCTGGGCCGCTGCGGACATCTTTGATGGCCCTTGTCACCGGACTGGCGGGACCTGGAACGACGCAGGCTACAACATCGGGAGCAACGGGACCTGCCTGCGCGGTGCGATCGACGACGTCGACCATGGTGCAAGACGACTCGGGCCCTTGGCGTACCACGGCGGGCCAACCGAGACGATGTTGCCGCTAAAGGGCAACCCGGCGATCGGCGTCATCCCATACGAGACGACGGTGACGCTCGATCACCGATCCGTCAGGTTGTGCCCGGCTGCCAGCCAGCGAGGAACGCTGCACGGCTCGAGGCGGCACTGCAACGCCGGAGCCGTGCAGTCCTTGACGTAGCGCAGAGACATCAACCTCGCTGAATTTGACCCGTGGAGGGATGGCTCATCTTGGAGCACAAGACCGCCGGTTCCCGTGGCTTGGCTGGTCATCCTCGCCCGAGAACCGGCTGGTCAAACCATCGGAATCATTACACCAGAAACAGCAGCGCATCGCGATCTTTGTCACGGAAAGAAGCCTTGGGTTGGACGAAGCTCAGGCCCCATGACTTGTACATTTTGGCTCCGGTTGCCTCCATGGCACGGGGGTCACCGCGCGTCCGACACGAAGAGGAACGCTGCGAGTTCGCTCAGCCCAGTCCGGGTCGTGGAGAAGCCGGCTCTTGCCCTCTCGATCGAACCGTCGGCGTCCGTCCCCCGGCAACAAGCTGCGACGGTGTCCCGGTGGACATCGAGATCTGCCACCTGGTCTCTGATTCCTTCCACGCCTCACCTCAACTCGTTGCTATCTGCAGGCTGCCAGAAGGGTCGGGCCAAGCGAACTCTGGGGTTCGTACTCGTAACGACAGTCGAAGGTCCTCCATGGTCATGGCACGCCTCAGGATCGGCGACGGCAGGCGCGGCACCGACATGGGCCCGCTTGTGACGAAGACATACAGGGACAAGGTGGCGCCGTACATGGACGCGGGCGTGGTTGAAGGTGCCGAGCTCGTCGTCGATGGCCGCGAGGTCATCCCAGACGGTGACGCCGACGGGTTCTGGCTGGGGCCGACCCTTGTGGGGTGCAAGCTCAGGATTCCGACGCCACGCAACACCAAGATCGCGCTGACAGGC
>ODAK010001456.1_pt1 | contig 25831 bp, 19 predicted proteins | sample 1539591 | NCBI WGS metagenome assembly ODAK01 (sample SAMEA3539303, study PRJEB22396) | soil metagenome | biome: tundra; feature: field; material: soil | place: USA | collected 2010-05 | depth 0.15 m
TCACCCATGACACCGATTTCGAAGTCTGGGCGAGCAAGACCTGGAACTTTCAGGGTGGCCCCGGTGCGGAATCGTCACTGGCCGATTTTCGCCAGGACATCATCGTTGACATGTTCAACGACTCCGGACAGAAAGTGATTTCCTACCATATCTTCAACTGCTGGGTCTCCGAGTACCAGGCACTGGGCGATTTCGACGCCAACGCCAACGCGGTTCTGCTCCAGCACATCAAGCTGGAAAACGAAGGTTGGCTGCGCGATATCGACGTCAAGGAACCGGATCCGGCGCAGGTCGATCCGAAGGTGGCATAACGAACCATGCAAGCCGTGGAGGTCAATCTGCCCGGCGGTGTGCCGGTCGGCGAAGAGTGGTGCCGCAGCGCGTGGTTGCGTCCTGTGACTGGCCAGGAGGAAGAGTTCCTTCTGAACGAAGGCAGGGAGATGACCGCCGCGGCCCGGGTAACGCAACTCATCGCGCGCTGCCTGCGGCGCCTGGGGCCCGTCGAGCCGGTGGGAGTAGACCTGGTCCGCCGGCTCAGCGTGGGAGATCGCGAGGCGCTACTCCTGCACATCCGCCGCCTGACGCTGGGTGAGCGCGTATCCTGCCTGCTTTCCTGCCCCAACTGCGGGAAAAAGATGGACCTGGATCTGCAAATCGGAGAACTGCTGCTGCCTCCTTATCCCCACCGCCGGCAAATCCACTCGGCGGACATCACCGATTCGGAGAACTCCTACCACGTGAAGTTTCGCGTGCCGAACGGGGAAGATCAGGAAACAGCCGCTGGCTCCGCGGCACAGTCGGTCAACGCGGCTGCGGAGCTTGTGGTGAGGCGTTGTGTCGAGCAGGTCGACTCGCTGGACGAGGAGAAACTCTCCGATCTCCCGCCCATCGTGCTGCGCGAACTGCCCACGAAGATGGCCGCGCTCGATCCCCAGGCCGAGCTTCTGTTGGATCTCACCTGTCCGGAATGCGCCGCCGGATTCGTAGTGCCCTTCGACGCTGGCGACTATATCTGCCGCGAGCTGGCTATGCAAGAACGAGAGTTCTATCGCGAAGTGCACGCGCTCTCTTTGCACTATCACTGGAGCGAAGACGCGGTCCTCGGCCTGAGCCGGCGCAAGCGGCATATCTATCTCGAACTGCTTGCGGACGAGTTGACACAGGGAGGTAGAAGCGCGTGAGCAACTTTGTCACAGGTCTGGTACGCCGCGGTGCAGGCCTGCCTCAGCCGGTTTCGATTCGTCCGGCACTCGGCCAGGCGCAGATGCCGGCGTCGCTGCCGCCGGCTGGCCCGGGACAGATCCCGGCGCATTCCCCGGCGGTGGCGCTGAGCGATTACGGCCGCGGCTTGGCTGATGGCCCGCGAGATTTCTCAGCTCTTACAGGACCGGCTCCGCTACCAGGTCCTCAGCCGGCGCCCGCGCCTGAGCCGGGGAACCGGTGGCCGGCGAAGCCATCCGCGACCACGGAAGAGTCACTCTCGTTACAGCCGCGAAGTGCCCCCCCCAGGACGACGCCACCGGCCTCATTGCACGTGCGAGGCGAAGACCGATCGTCGGCGGACGCCCGCGATGCGGTGCGACCGCTTCCGCCGCCCTCGCCCTCGACCACGGCGGCGGCCGAAACCGGAGAGATCCTCGCGCGACACGCACCGCAGTTCCGGGAAGGCACTCTATCTCCGCTCGCGCGTCCAGAACCCAGGACGCGCCCCGACGCAGTTTCAGGCTCGACTCCCGCTCACCCGCTGCCCAGGCCGGAATCGATCGCGATTGCGCGCGTTCAGCCCGCTCCAGCGGCATCCGCTTCAAGCGCCAGGGGAAAAACGCAGGACTCGCGCAGCATACAAGTCAAGATCGGAAAAGTTGAGATCCGCTCCAGCCAGCCCGCGCCGGCAACCCGGCCGAATCGCCCCTCGCGCACCTCCGGATTCGACGATCTGCGGCTGGCCCGAACGTATCTCGACCGAGGCTCACGATGAGGAGAGAACTTGAGCACCTATAAGGCCATCGCCGGAGTCAGTTCCAGCCTGAAGGCCTTATTGCGCGACCGCATGACCGAGGCCGCGGCGATCACTATTGCGCCGCCGGACGTACAGGTGGATTCCGTCACGGGCCGCCGGCTCAATCTGTATCTCTATCATGTCGGCGAGAATCCTTACCTGAAGAATCAGGAAATACCCGGCGAGGGATATCCTGGCGCCTACGGGCATCCGCCGTTGTCGTTGGACCTGCGCTACATCTTTACCGCTTTTGGAACCAGCGATACCGGGCCGGACGCCGACATTGAGGCGCAGTGGATTCTGGGCGATGCGATGCGCGTGCTGCACGACATCGCCATCATCACCCCAAACGTGGTCGAACAGAAGGCGCCGCTTCCCCAGCCGCCCATCCTCGATCCCAGCCTGCTGGGGGAGTTCGAGCAGATCAAAATTACCTTGCAGCCCGCCGGTCTGGACGAGATTTCCAAAATCTGGACCGCCTTGCCCAACGTGAATTTCCGGCGTTCGGTTTTGTACGAAGTGTCCGTGGTCCAACTGCAAAGCCAGATCCAGCGCTCCATCGCGCTGCCCGTAAAGTTGAACCGCGTCACCGCGCTGCCGCTACGCACGCCGATGATCCAGCAGATCTTCCAGCAACCGCCGGCGATCGATAACCAGTTGATCGCGGCGGCGCAAGAGGGCGAAACCCTGCGCCTGATCGGGACGAACCTGCGGGCGCCCAACACTCGCGTCACCATGGACAACGCCACCGGCACGATCTCTTCGATTTCCGACACCCAGCTCGATGTGGTGGTTCCCACCGGCGTCCTGAAGATCGGGCTGCATTCGTTGCAAATCGCGCAAGACGTGATGCTCACCGAGGTAAAGGGCCAGCCTCCGGTGCAACGCACGGCCTTCCGCTCCAACATGGTCGGCTTCCAGTTGCTGCCGGCGCCGGGCGCCGTGACCCCGCCTTCAGCCATGGCCGGCGACACCATCACGGTCAAAGTGCAGCCTGCGGTAATAGCGACGCAGGAAAAGGTCCTTCTCCTGGGAGATTATGCCGTGCCGGCAGTCGCGGTGGCTTTCGATTCGCCTCCCAGTAACTCCATCCAGTTCACGCTGCCCAAGGCGCCGGATCCGGTGATCCCGCCCGGGAACTATTTTCTACGCGTTCGGATTGACGGAGCCGAAAGCCGTTTGACGTACAACCCCGTGACGGAGGCGTATAACGGGCCGCCCTATACGGTGACATAAATGACGACCGTGACCGCAGCTCGCATGACCGCCGAGGAATGGAGAACGGCGAACTCCAGGTATCTGGCCGCCGAGATGCAACGGGTGCGCCTGCTTTTGAACCGCCGCACCCTTTGGCTCCGTAAGTATTGGCGGCGCGAGACGGCGCAGGGCTACCTGAGTTGGGCCATCAGCGACCAGGAAGCCGACATCCTTCTGGTTGGCAAAGACCGCCAGGAGGAACTCGGCTTTTACGAATCGGACCCGGCGGCGCAGAGCATCGCCGGCTCGTTGGTCGAGGTCTCCCGGCAACTTTCGGTCCAGCGCGAAGAGATGCAGGCGGCCGGAACTTCGGCGCCGCTCGATACCCTGGCCGCGCGGTTTGAACTCACCCCGTTTGAGCGAGACGTAGTGCTGCTCTGCCTGGCGCCGGAACTCGACCCTGCATTCGAGCGCCTCTACGCCTACCTGCAGGACGATGCCACCCGGAGATTTGCCACTCCTCACATGGCCCTGACGTTGTTGGCCGACGGCGAGTTTTCAGGGCCGGAGCGAGCCGGCTTCCTGCCTGAAGCCCCACTGCGGCGATGGCGTCTGGTCACGGTCGAATCTGCCGGTTCCGCGGCTTTCATCGGGCGCCCATTGCATATCGACGAGCGCTTGGTGGACTACCTGTTGGGCATCAACCGCCTGGACGAAAGGTGCCATCGCCTGGTCCGTTCCGCGCCTGATGCGCAGATATCCTCCTGCCAGCGCGACCTTGCCGCCCGACTGGCGACTTGGCTCGGTACCGGCGCTCACCGGCAGAGATTGCTCAACCTGGTGGGCCAGCCGGACAGCGGAAGGCTGGCCATCGCGCAGGCAGCCTGCCATCAGGCCGGGCTCAACTTGCTCGCTCTCGACCCGCACGCCCTCTATGCCGCGGGCCCCGAGCGCGGCGAGCTCATCGCACTCCTGGAGCGCGAAGCGATCCTGCTGGGCCTGGTCTTTTATCTCGATCACGATGGATTGAAACCGGACGAGGCCCACGCTTTGCTGCGGGAACTGGAACGTTGCGCTGCGCCGCTGATCGTCGCCAGCCGGGAGCACATTTCCTGCGAGCGCGAAATGCTGGCAGTAACGGTTGCCCGTCCGGATGCTCCGTCGCAGAGCGAACTGTGGAGGCGGGCACTGGGCGGATCCGCCGGCTCACTCAACGGTGAAATCGACTCGATCGTGGAGCAATTCGACTTCGGCCCGGGCGGCATCACCCGCACCGTCGCCTTGGCGGAGAACCAGGCAGCGTTGCACGGGCCGAGCGAAGATGGGCTGAACCTCGAGAATATTTGGCAGGCATGCCAGCAGCAGACGGCTGCCCAACTGGAGCAATTGGCCAAGAAAGTCGAACCCTGCTACGACTGGGATGACATCGTCGTCCCCCCGGACGTGCTTCGTCAACTGCGGGAAATCGCCGGCCAGGTGGCGCACCGTCACCTGGTGTATCAGGATTGGGGTTTCGGAAAGAAGCTGAATCGAGGGCGCGGTATCAGCGCCTTGTTTTCCGGCGCCAGCGGGGTGGGCAAGACCATGGCGGCGGAAGTGATGGCGCGTCAGCTCAAGCTCGACCTCTACCGTATCGATCTGGCGGGGGTGGTGAGCAAGTACATCGGAGAGACCGAGAAGAACCTGCGCGGCGTCTTTGACGCGGCTGAGCGTAGCGGGGCCATTTTGTTCTTCGACGAAGCCGACGCGCTGTTCGGCAAGCGCTCGGAGGTGAAGGACAGCCACGACCGTTACGCCAACATCGAGGTCAACTACCTTTTGCAGAGGATGGAGGACTACCGCGGCCTGGCCATCCTCGCCACCAACATGAAATCCGCTCTCGATTCCGCGTTCATGCGGCGGCTGCGTTTCGTCGTGGACTTTCCATTTCCGGATGCCGGGCAGCGCAGGGAAATCTGGCGAAAGGTGTTTCCGCCGCCGGCAGCCGTGGATGGCCTGGACTTCGGCGCTCTGTCGCGGCTGGAGATCGCCGGAGGCAATATCCGCAACATCGCGGTCAACGCCGCATTCCTGGCCGCCGGCGAAGGCCAGCCCATCGGCATGGAGCACGTGATGCGGGCGGCGCGGCGGGAGTACGCCAAGATCGACCGGCTGATTCTGGACGGCGAGTTCGGGCGCTACGCCAAGGTGGGGGCACAGATATGAGCAATCTCTGGGTGGAGATTGAAACGTTGGTGCTGGATGGCGTGCCTATGAACTCGGTGCAAGGCCGGCGGGTGGCGCAAATGACGGAGATCGCGCTTGCGCGCCTGCTCGAACAGCGGGGGACCGTACCGCAAATGGCGTCCGGGGACGGCGAGGACGGAGAGCCACGGAGTCCTTCTCCAGCTACGATGCGGGTGCCGGCCAATGCGAATGAGGCGCGATGGGCCGAGGAGTTGGCCCTGGTTCTTTACCGAGCAGTGGACAGGACAGTTTGAAGATGACTTCGACACGCCAAGGGGAGAGTTCGAAGAAGTCACAGGGCGAAACCGCCCGCAGTTCCAGGCGGCCGACGCAAGGGTCGACGCTGGCTCCGCAGCATGCGTCGGGCCCGACGCGGTTGCTGCAACAGTCGCTAGGCAATCAAGGAGTGCTGCGTCGGATGGAGGCGGGACTCCGCATCAACGATGTGAACGACCCGGCGGAGAGGGAAGCCGACCGCGTGGCAGCCGCGGTGATGGCGGCACCTGCCGGAGACGCACGCCCACCGGCGGTTGTCGCATCGCCCGGCCCGGTTGTGCAACGCAAGTGCGCGGCGTGCGAGGAAGAAGAAGGGGTTCACGTGCAGAGAAAGGAGTCGTCGCCGACTCAGCCAACCTCCGTTCCTCCGATTGTTGGACAAGTGCTCAACTCCCCCGGCCAGCCGTTGGATCACAACACACGGGACTTCATGGAGAGTCGTATTGGTTGTGACCTGAGCGGTGTGCGCGTGCATACCGACGCGCACGCTGCGGACTCGGCGAAGGCAATCGACGCGGAGGCGTACACGGTCGGACGCGATATTGTCTTCGGTACATCGAAGTATCAGCCGCAAAACCGGTCCGGCAGGACTCTCCTGGCCCATGAGTTGGCACACGTAGCGCAAAACGGTGGGTCCAATAGGCCAGCGATCCAGCGCAGGGCGGAGGACGCTCCCGAACAACTCTCCGCTCAAAGATTTCGCAGGGGTCCTGTGCACCCAACCTCCACACGTGTGGACGCCGCCATCGAACTGGTGCGCCGGGCCCTTATCTACGCAACTGACACACCGCCTCAAAACGACAAGGCGCTGGACAATCTCGCCAAAGTGGAAGGCTTCCTGCGTCCGCTTATACAGCAGCCGAACATCGACAAATACTACAAGGGCGGAATGGAGAAAACCGGCGTTCAGATGGTTGCCGGCAGCGGAGTGGATGCAGTGAAGACAATCCAGGGCCAAATTCGCTCCGGTCTGAACGCTTCGGCCGGAGGTAGAAGCGGGGGGCTTTGGGACTACTACTTCGGCCAGGTTCTCGCCGCTCGCGAGTTTCTGATGGTCCTCTCAGGAGAGGCCGCGCCCAGGCCGTATCCCGCCCTCAATTACGACGAGGTTAAGGAATCCTTCTACACGGGATTAATCAACGTTCTCACGGCGAAAAAGGCCGCTGTGGTCCGTGACTTGAGAACTAGCGCTTCGAAACTGCCGACAAACTGGCAATCGACAGCCAATACCCTCATCGATATAGTTTCCTTCGTGTTGGATATGTTCATTGCCCTTATCCTGGCCATCGTCGGCCTGATTGTAGGGTTCGTCGAAGGGATCGTCGGCATGCTTCTGGGGATTGTGAAGCTGGTCATCGGCATAGTAAAGCTGCTGAAAGACGCGATCCAGGGCTTGTTCACTAACTTTGATGCGTTCAAGGCGGACATAGACGCGATCGTAACCGGCTTCAACAACATTCCGAAGGGACTCAAGATCATCGTAGGGGGCTGGTGGGAGCGGTTCAAAAAAGCTTCACCAGAACGTCAGGCCCTGATGGGTGGCGAACTGGTCGGTCAGATTGAGGCTTTCATTGCCACGTTCGCTTTCGCCGGAACAAAGGTCGGACAGGCTCCTGAGTTGACGGTTGCCACGCAACTCGAGGTTCGCACAGTAGTGCAGACCACGTCCACCGGCTTGCCCCAGACTTCACAAATCGTCGTGACCGGAACCAAGACCTTCAGTGGAGCTGCCGTGGCAGCGCCCGCTGCGGCCGGAACCTTGGTTGCGCCGGCGTTGATGAGCGTCGCTGCTACAGGGGGCGGAGGACCCGGTGGCGGCGGTGGATCGGGCGGAGGGGGATCAGCAACCCCACTCGTGCGAGGGAAAAACATCACTGTCTCGGGCACCATGACCGAGGCTGCCTTTAAGGAAAGCATGAAGACGGAGGCGCGAATGTACATCTACGAGCTTGTGGATTCAGAGGGCAACCATCTGAAGTGGGGAACGGCAACGGATCCATACACACGATTCAATGGGTATGTTGGGGAAGGTTTGGGGAGTGCCCGGATGCGAGTCTACCCTCCTCAGGCCCGTTACCAGGCTCTCGGAGGAGAGACCAGAGGAATTCAGTCCGAGCTGGAACAGGGAAGAGGCGGTTTGAATGTTCGCACCGAAACCAGGGCTGAAATGCGCCAAGGAGCGGACTGGTCAGAGATTCTTGAGCAGCCTCAAGTCCCCCGTCAGCCTCTGATAACGATTAGCCGCTGACAACTGGAACGATTTGCTCGGTGAAGATCTCCTAGGCCTAGGCCCTAGGAAGGACTACGAAGAATATGCCTGACTTTCCCGGTCGTCCGTTGTTACTAAAGGGCGCATTGGTGGTGTTTGAGACGCCGAATCCGGTGCCGTCGAACATCGTCGTCTTTCAATACAATCCGGAGACCATGACGCGCAAGATTGCGCAGCCCGCGGGCGGTTCACAGGCCGGGGGCGGCGGGTCGGCGAATCCCTGCAGCACCGCTGGGGATACGCGCAATAACCTGCTGCTTCCGACTGAGAGCTATCAGCTAGCCGTGGAGCTCGATGCGGCCGATCAGATGGAGGCCAACGATACCGTCACCAACGCGGTGGGTCTACACCCGGCACTTGCGGCGTTAGAGATGCTGATGTATCCCCCGCCGTCTCAAGTGCTGATTAGCAAGGTTCTGGCGGCCGTTGGTTCGGCGTTCGTGTTCTCGCCTCAGGTTCCCATGGTGTTGTTTGTGTGGGGTGCGCCCCGTGTGGTCCCGGTGATTGTCAATTCCGTCACTATCACGGAGTCTGCCTATGACCAGTTGTTGAATCCGATTCAAGCCAAGGTGGATCTGGACATGCGCTCCATGACCGATCTCGAACTGCAGAATGCCGGTTGGCTGTTCGAAGGCTTAGGGTACATCAATCTGGTCGCCAGAGAAATTATGGCGCACTACGAAGGGGGGCGCCAGGTGGCTAAGGGCGTGGCAAACGCCGTGAAATATATCAAGGGCCAGATGCCGTTCTGACAGGAGAGAATTTATGTTCACCGCGACCAGCCGATACGCCAGCGTTGCCGACGCAACTTACCAGGATGCGAGCGGACGACAGTTTTCTTACAAGCTTCTGCGCGTTATTCCGGGTGCGCCCGCATTGTTGCTGCACACCGTGGTGCAGGAAGACCGCCTTGACTTGCTCGCGAACACTTACTACAGCGATCCCGAACAGTTCTGGCGCATCTGCGACTCAAACCTTGCGCTGAGGCCCGACGATCTACTCCAGATCGGCTTTCCGTTACAGATCGCGCTGGTGCAGAGGTAAATCATGCTGGGAGGAGTCACTTATACGGTGTTGATGGGGATGCCGCCGCTGCCGATTCCGGCTCCCTTGCTCACTGCGCTGCAGAAGATTGAAGTGGAAACTTCAACCGAGATGGCGAGTGTGTTCCGGCTGCGTTTCGGTATTTCGCAGAACGCGACCGGCGACTGGGATCTGCTGGCGCCGCAGTATGAGGCTCTCTTCCTCCCGTTGACGCAGGTGCAAATCAGGGTGAAGGTTGGGATCGATATTCCCAAAGCCATCATCAACGGCTATATCACCAACCAAAGAGTGCTGTATGACGATGAAGGCGGCGCGTCGGTCATGGAGATCACGGGGATGGACGCGACCCTGCTGATGAACCTGCAAGAAAAGGCGCAGGCGTGGCCCATACCGAGTGACGGCATGGTGGCGGCGGCCGTGTTCGCGCAGTACGGCATCGTCCCCATGGTTTCGGCGAGTGTGCCGTTCAACTCCGATCCTACCGACATGACCGTGCAGCGCGGCACGGATATCAGGTTCCTGCGCAGGTTGGCGCAGCGCAACGGGTTCGAATGCTTCGTGCAACCGAATCCGCAAAGCGGTCTGGATTTTGGCTATTTTGGCCCTCCTTCGAATATCCCGGGAGCTCAGGAGGCGGTGCTGAACGTGAAGATGGGAGCGCAGACCAACGTCACCGAATTCACGATTCGATACGACATGGTGAAACCGGCCATGGCCGTCGCGGCGGGAGTGGATGTTATGACCAAGGCGCGGACTGATGCCACCTCTTTGATCCCACTTGTCACGCCGCCGCCAGCCGGGGGCCTGTATCCCTTGGGCGTGCCTATGGGAGTTCAGGACGCGACTCTTCGAGCGTCAGCGGGCGGCCATTCACCGCCGAAGGTGCTCCCCGCGCAAACCGGGCAGATGTCCTGGCCTGGATTAAGCGTGGTCAACCAGGCCATTGCGAACCGTTCCTCGTGGGCGGTGATGGCAGAGGGTACGGTAGGCCCGGCCGCAGGCGTATTGGCCGTTGGCAAGACTGTGAACATTCGGGGCGCCGGGCTGGCGTTCAACGGCGCCTATTATGTGACCAGCATCAGCCACACAGTCGACTGCGGCGCGTACACCCAGAAGTTTGAGGCCCGGCGCAACGCCATCGGCATGACCGGCGCCGAAGTGTTCGTGCAGGTGTAGGAGGAGACTATGTCGCTGGAACAAAGCGTGGCGAGCGTGTTGGAGAGGCAGACCGACCGATTCTATGGGAAGTACCGGGGCCTGGTGGCGAAGAACGTCGACCCGCAGAACCAGGGCCGGCTTCAGGCATTCGTGCCCGAGGTGCTGGGCACAATACCTACCAACTGGTGCTTGCCCTGCACGCCCTATGCGGGATCGGGGTTTCCCGCGGGTCTGTTCACCATTCCAGCGGTGGGTGCCGGCGTGTGGATTGAATTCGAAGCCGGCGACGTGAACCGGCCGATATGGAGCGGTTGCTGGTGGGGCACGGCCCAGATTCCCCTGAACGAAGAGGGAGAGATGCCACAGTCCACCAGCAAAGTCTTGAGGACAGACACGGGCCTGATGATTGCCCTGAACGACGCCAGCAACACCATCACCTTCAAGGACGGACTGGAGAATAACCGCATATCGATGCACGCGGGGATTGTCCAGGTGCAGGGCAAGACGAGCATGGTGCTGGAGGCGCCACAGATCAAGCACGGGCAAGGCGCCCAGCATCCGGCGGTGCTGGGCGATCTGTTGCTCTCGTACTTAAACCAGATCGTACTCATGTTCAATACGCACCTGCATCCGGGCCAGGCCGCGGTAGGCGTGTTGCCGGTCACGCCGGCGCCGCCTGTCACGCCAATGCCAACGGCAACACAGAGTCTGATTTCCACTAAGAATTTTGTCGAGTGAGGAGAAGAACAGATGACTCCACCGCAACTGAAACCAGGGGGAATGGGCAACGCAGCGGAGCCGGCGAACGCACGCCCTCCCCACTTCGCCGACAGCATGGCGGATGCCATGGACACGGCCTTTCATACTTTGTTGGACGCGGAAGGAATGAAGAATTTTGAAGTGAACACGAACTCAAAGGAAGCTCGCGATCGGCGCAGGCTCTTTGTGGCGATAGCCCAGGGCATCGTTCGTCACCTGGCAGACAACGCGGGAGCCTTGGTGATTAAAGACTCGTTGAATAACGCGATTGACGTTCACATTGAGGTCCAAGTCGACCCCACTTTGATCTAAGGACAATCATGGATACTCCCTATATCGATTTTCCGGCTTCCATCGATGGCAGCGGCCGCACGGCAACCACGGGCGAGAACAAGCATATACGCGACATGATCGAGCAGGTGCTGTTCACCAATCCGGGAGAACGCGTCAACCGCCCGGATTTTGGTTGCGGGCTCAAACGGATGCTCTTCATGCCCAACGGCCAACCGCTGGCGGCTGCCACCCAGATGCTGGTGAAGAGCGCCCTGCAAAAGTGGCTGGAAAATGAGATCCAGTTGGAGCAGGTGCAAGTGGATTCGCAGGACTCGAAGCTCGCTGTCACCGTAACGTACACCAATCGCACCGACGGGCAGAGACGCGTGGATCTGTTTACAGGGCCGGCATAGGAGACGATGTGGACGCGGAACAGAAATTATCGTGCCGGAACGAGCAGGCTCGGCGAGAGCTGCTGCTCAACCGCCCCGACTTCAACGGTATCGACTACGTTGAAGTGGACCCGGCCAATCATCGCGTTCTGCATATTTTCTTTATCAAGCCGGTCGGGCCACTCAATCCGGCCAACCCGAGCGATCCCCAGGACCAGTACGGCCTCAGCACGAATCTTGCGCCAATTACCGTCAACGGCGGGACCCGCATCGTGGGCATCAAGCCCGTGAGTTGTACGCGCCAGCCCGATGGGTCGCTCACGCTGGTGGTCGACCAGGCGGGAGACTACTCGACGTACACGCTGATCATCGGCATTCCCGGGCTCGACCGCCTTCTGAAGCAGATCGATTTCTCTTTCATGGCCAGTTGCCCTTCGGACTTCGACTGCCGGCAGGCAATGGTGTGCCCGCCACCGGAGTTGCAGCAACTGCTTCTCGACTACGAGGCGAAGGACTACGCGAGCTTCCGCCGCCTGATGCTGGATCTGCTTCCTCAGCTCAATCCCAACGCGGTGGAGCGCAATCCTTCGGACCTGAACATCGCGCTGATCGAGCTGCTGGCCTACACCGGAGACCGGCTCTCGTATTTTCAGGACGCCGTCGCCAACGAGGCTTACCTTTCGACGGTGCGGCAGCGCATCTCTGCCCGGCGACTGGCCAAGCTGATCGACTACAAGATGCACGATGGGCGCAACGCCTGGAGCTACGTCCACGTCGGCGTCAGCGGCGCCTTCAATCTTCCTCAGGGCTCCAAGGTCGTCAGCCGGATAACCACGCCGCTCGAAGGCGACGCCTCGCCTCCGGGTGTCATGATCGATGGCACGAAAATCACGGCGGACTCCCTGGCAACGGACGCGGCGCTGGCCACGGCAGTCGTTTTTGAAACGACATTTGCACAGGGCCTCGATCCGAAGAACAACCAGATTGTCATTCACACCTGGGGCAACGACGAATGTTGCCTGGCCGGGGGGACCACCGAGGCTTTCCTCTACACCATCCTGCCCAGCCAGAACGCCGATATCCCGATACTCAAGAAGGGAGATTTTCTGCTGTTTGAAGAGGTATTGGGGCCGTTAACCGGTCTCGCGGCCGACGCCAACTCCGCGCACCGGCAAGTGGTGCAGATTGACCAGGATCCGCTGGTGGATCAGGACCCGCTGTTCAGCAACATCACCATCAACGAAATACCCCAGCCCCTGCTTCCGCTACAGACGCCGTTACCGCTACTGCGAGTCCACTGGCGAGTACAGGACGCACTTACATTCCCTCTCTGTCTCTCCACTCGCCCGGTGGGCGCGCCGCTGATCCGCAACGTCACGGTAGCCCGGGGCGACATCGTTCTGGCCGATCACGGTATAACCACCAGCGAGACCTTTACTCCCGCGGCGCCGGTTACCGATGCCAACTTCCGCCTGCCGCTTTCACGAAGCCCGGTCACGATACAAATAGAGCCGTCGCAAGTGAACTATGATGCCGGCACGCTTCGCCTCCTGACGCCGCGGACAGATCTCACTGGCGACGCGGCTGCGGCCAAACCGGCGGTGGCGTTGTCGATCGCGTTCCCGACCCAAACGGAGTTGTGGGTTCCGGTGGACAATCTGCTGGAGAGTTCCTCGTTCGATCAGAATTTCGTAGTTGAGGTCGATAACAATAACCAGGCGTTACTGCGCTTTGGCGATGACGAATATGGCCGGGCGGTATTCGGCGCTCTCGGGTTTGATTCCGTCTATCGTGTCGGTAACGGAGCCGGAGGGAACGTGGGAGCGGAGGCTCTGGCCCATCTGGCTCTCAGCCCCGCCGTCAGCCTCGTGACCACGGTCCGCAACCCACTGGCTGCCGGCGCGGGGGTGGACCCTGAATCGATTACAGAAGTCCAACAGTGGGCGCCGCAAGCCTTTCGGGTGGAACAGTTCCGCGCCGTCACAGAAGCGGATTACGCCGGTGTCGCCAGGAAACTTCCCCAAGTGCAGAGCGCGGTCGCCAGTTTTCGCTGGACTGGAAGCTGGTACACGGTCTTTGTCGGCATACAGCCAAGCAGCACGACGGACCTGATAGCCAAGACCAACGGCATCCTGCTATTGAGCGATACGCTGCGAGCGACGGTTGTCGATTTCCTCACCGGCTATCGCCAGACCGGCTACGATCTCGAAATTCGCCCTCCACAATTCCTGTCCCTCGAGATCGATCTCTCGGTCTGTACCGCGTCTGGATACTTCCGTGGCGACGTTGAGCAGGGAGTGTTGGAGGCGCTGAGCAGCCGCATTCTTCCCGATGGCACGCGCGGGTTTTTCTATCCGGGAAATTGGGAGTTCGGCCAATCGTTGTACTTGAGCCGGATTTATGCAGCCGCACAAGCGGTCGAAGGTGTCGACTCGCTGGAAGTCACCGTGTTCCGCCAGTTCGGCCAGCCCGACAACGGAGAGCTTGCCAACGGTGTGATGCCGGCCGGTCCCTGGCAGATCGTGCAACTGGATAACGATCCCAACTTCATGGAGCACGGAGTCCTGAAAGTCACCATGCTGGGAGGAAAGCTGTGAACGGGCTTTGCGGCTGCTGCCAACCACCGGTTCCACTCACGCCGGTCGCGATCGATAACCGGCCGGGTTTGTCGGCGATCGCCTATAGAATCGGCGCCTATGCCAGCTTCCGCGAAGCCATGCTGGAGGCAATCGCCAAAACTCCCGAGCTCGCCGGACTGGGCACTCGTCGTGATGACGACTACTCCAACACGCTTCTGGACTTGTGGGCGGCGGTGGCCGATGTCCTCACTTTCTACCAGGAGCGTTATGCCAACGAGGTCTTCCTGCGCACGGCGCAGCAGACCGTGTCCTTGAAGAGGCTGGCCGGATTGCTCGGGTACGATCCGGCTCCGGGAGTTGCCGCATTAGCGGAGTTGGCTTTTGCGGCGGACAACGGGAAGGCCATCCAAGTGCCAGTCGGGCTACGAGTGCAAAGCGCACCGGCTCAGAGCGGGCAGCCGCAGACCTTTGAGACGTTGGAGGCCGCGACGGTTGATTGGAGATTCAACAATCTGCGCATTTATCCAAAACCATTCGATCAGAACCCGCTGCAGCAGAATAGTTCTCAGGCCGTGCTCGCCCGCCGCAATGGCCCTCAAACGGCCGCAAATTTCTCACCCAACGACCAAGTTGTCATCTACAACGACTACGGATTTGATCCGGTCGAAGAAAAGAAGATCAAGCAACTGCAAGTCCAGGATGATCGCGAAATCGTGCACTGGACCCAGCCAGTGCAGGCCAATTCGTGGACTAACTTCAGCGAGGCCGACAAGTTTCGGCGCAAGATGCAGTTTTTCGGATTCAACGTCCAGACACCCTGGTTCCACGCTGTCCCGGACAGTTCCGTGCCGGGAGGAATCGCGTGGAAGTTCGATACCCTTGACTTCACTGTGTCCCCGCCCGACTACTACCTGGACTCTCGCTACTCTGACCTCGCCACGGGCACCATGCTGCTGTTCGTGATTCCTGTCAGCGGCGGAATAGAGACGATCGCCCGCACCGTCATCCAGGTGGATCAGGCACAACAGAACTTCGGGCCACTGACCGATACCGTTACCCACGTCATCCTCGACGCTGTGCTGCCAGTGTGTCTTGACAGACGCTCCGCAGTCATCTACGAGCTGACCGGCGATTCTCTTTTGTTTTGGGACAGCGCCTACGATTCCACGATCAGCAGCGGGACAGTCTATTTGCCGGGAATGTTGGTCGAGGACGAAGCTGGAGTCGGCGTAGAAGTAGGAAGAACTATTTCGCAGAACGGATACGTCCCCGGAGTCGTGATTCATGCTCAGGACATCGAGGTCGGGCGTAAGTTCTTACTGACCGACGCAAACAATCGGCCGGTCAAAGCTACCCTGCACTCTCCGCCGGTGATCGATCCCCCTTTCCCGCTTGTCGATTCGTTTGTGCATCTCCTGTTGACGCTGGATGCAGAAAGCGTCTCTTTGCAGACCGATTCGGCCGTCCTGCTTGGCAACATCCTGCTGGCCAGCCAGGGCGAGACGATGCACAACGAAGTTGTCGGCAGCGGTGACGCGTCGCAGAAATTCCAGAACTTTGAGCTGCAGAAACAGCCCTTAACCTATGTTCCTGGTTCCGGGCCTAACGGCGTGGTGAGCAGCCTGAACGTGCGCGTGAACGGCTTGCTGTGGCAAGAAGTACCCGGACTCTTCGAGCAGCCGGCAAACGCGCAAGTTTTTTCGACCTCCACGGCGGAAGACGGCAGGCGTTTGATCCAGTTCGGCGATGGCGCGGTGGGCGGCGCGGTGCTGCCTACCGGCCGGGGAAACATAACCGCGACGTACCGCGTGGGCGCTGGTCTTGCGGGACGGGTCGGCGCGAGTGCGCTTACCACTCTGCTGGATCGCTTGCAGGGGCTGACCAGCGTCACCAATCCTCTAAGCGCCGAGGGCGGAGCGGATCCGGAAACGCTGGCCATGATCCGAAGCAATGCTCCCCGCACGGTGCGCACCTTTGGACGCGCTGTTTCACTCCAGGATTTTGTGGATCTCATTACCGCGTCCGGCGAGGTGGCGAAGGCCGAAGCGATCTGGATCTGGGCTGGACTAGCGCCTGCCGTCTATCTCACTGTCGCCGGACAGGCGGGGGGCGTCTTCACAGACCCGGCCTCCCTGGTTGCCAACCTGAATACCGAGCGCGATCCGAACCGTCGCCTGCTGGTGGGCAACTACCAGAGCGTGCCGATCGTGTTGTCGGCCAGGATCCTGGTATCGCCGCAATACGCGCCGGACGATGTCTTGAGCGCGGTGCGCGCGGCGCTGCTCGAGTCGCTCTCGTTTGACGCCTTGAATCTGGGCCAGTCGATTCATCTGAGCGTCTTGTACTCGGTGATGCAGGCGGTTGCTGGTGTCGCTGCTCTGGACATCACGCTCCTTGGTTTTCGCCAGCCGGATGGCATGGCCAACGCCGATTTCGATGTCTATCTCGATCGCCGGGGTGTGGAGCGGCTACCGGACGGCAGCGTGGCGCCGGTTCAGGGCTTCTTGCGGATATTTCTCGCCCGGCCCGATCCGGCCGGTACCGGCCTGGTGATGCCTGCTGAACTCGCGTCGGTCGAAACGCCGGGGCAGGACATTTCCGTTGCGGCGCAGGGGAGTTAAGAGCATGGCATACGATCCCAACAGCCTCTACAATCTGCTTCCTGCCGTCTATCGCGAGCGCGACGAGGCGATGAACTTTCCCCTGCGCGGACTGCTGGGGCTCATCGGCAATCAGGCGGCCTTACTCGATGCCGACATTGCCCGGCTCTACAACAATCTCTTCATTGAGACCTGCGCGGACTGGGCCATTCCTTATATCGGCGATCTGGTCAGCAACAATCTCCTTTTCGACAGCAGCCGCATTCAAAGTGCAAACACCGCGCAGAGCCTGTTTCCGGATTTGCGGGGCCGTGACCTCCGGCCCCCGGTCGCCGTCCCTGTCCGCGCGGACGTGGCCAAGACCATCTACTATCGGCGGCGCAAGGCCACACCGCGAATGTTGGAAGAACTGGCGCACGACGTTACGGGTTGGCCGGCCCACGTGGTGGAGTTCTTCCAGCATCTGGGCTGGACGCAAAACCTGGAACACCTGCGCTACAACTGCCGGTGGACCGACGTCCGATCCTTGGACGCGATGGACCGCATCGATGGCGCGTTTGATGAGACCATGCGCACGGTGGATGTCCGCCAGATCAGCCAGCAGGAGGGCTGGTACAACATTCCCAACGTCGGGTTCTTCTTGTGGCGGATCAACGGTTATCCGCTCAGCCGCGTGCCGGCGCGCCAGGCCGGCAAGCCATGGCAATACCATTTCAGTCCGCTGGGCAATCCGGCTCCGCTGTTCACTCGACTTCGCGGCGAGCCGGCGACCGGTGGGCTGGTCACCGAGATCGACATTTCCGCTCCAATTCGCCCGGTCTTTTTCTACCAGGACCTCGACAATCACCGGCTGACACAGCCAACCCGCCCCGATTTCACCGAGCTGTACGGGTCTTTCGATCCTTTGCCGGCTGATCCAACGGTCTCGTCGCAAACCAGCTTCTTCATTTTTCTCAATGGCAAGCCCATATTCCCCACGCAAAACCCCAGTGCGCCTATTCCCGTCTTTCAGCCGCAAGTCACGTGCGCCGTGCTGAAACCGTGGCCCGCAGCTCAGCCGTCAGGGTCGGTCATTACTGTGGATGTCGCGAACGGGAGACTCGCGATTGGCGGCGGTTTTGCCGTTACCAGTCCAGTGGATGTTTTTTTCTTCTACGGTTTCAGCGCCAACATGGGTGGCGGTCCCTATGATCGGCGAAAGTGGCTGATGCGGCGCGACCTGACTCCGGCGCCCAAGATCTACCACGTGGAGGAAGGCGGCGTTGGGCCGATCTTCACTAGTGTGTCCGCGGCGCTGGCGCAATGGCAACTCGATGCCCGACCCGACGCCATTATCTCGATTCTCGACAGCCGCACCTATCCGCTGCCGAATTCCATTGTTCTGCGTAACGAAGGATGGCTCGCGATCGAGGCAGCCGACGGACAGCGTCCGCTGCTGCAGACTCCAGTGGCCGGTATGAGTGTGGACGTCTTGCCGCCGGTTGTGTCTGGAGACCCTGATCGCAACGGCAGCCTCACTCTCAGTGGCTTGGTGGTAGAAGGATTCCTGGACATCATCGGCGACCTGGGTCAACTGCGTCTGCTGCACTCGACGCTCGTACCCGGCCGGCAGCTCGACCAAGATGGAAACCCTAAGGGCCCGAATCCGAGTGTGATCGTCGAAGGCTTGAGCGGAAGTACTATTATCAACACGGAACTCAAAGTAGAGGTGGCCTATGGCATCCTCGGCGGACTGGTCGTTCCCGATAACACCACAGGAATCTGGGTGCTAGATTCTATCGTGGATGGAGCCGGCGTCGCTTCAATCAGCGGGCCTAAGGGAGTGTACAGCGCTCCCATGATTGCCGAGCGATCCACATTCTTCGGCCAGGTGCTGGTGAAATCTCTCCAGGCGAGCGAAGTGATCTTCAATTCGCTTGCCAGTGCGTCGCGAACTCAGGAAGGCTGCGTTCGCTTCAGCTATGTTCCGCCGGGCTCCCACGTGCCGCGCCGGTATCGCTGCCAGCCCGACCTCGAAATCGAGCAGGAGATCGCCGACACCTTGAAGCAGAATCCGCTGCTCACAGCCGCTGAGAAAAGCGAGATCACCAGTTCTGTGCAGGGCTGGCTGGTGCCTTCATTCAAAGCGGTCAATTATGGGTCCCCCTTCTATGCTCAATCGCACCTCGGGTGTCCGGTGCAGATTCGCACGGGGGCCGAAGATGGGTCTGAGATGGGCGCATTCAGTCAATTGAAGCAGCCGCAGCGGGAAAGCAATTTGAAGATACGGCTGCGGGAATATCTGCCCTTTGGGCTGGAAGCCGGAATCATTTACGTAACGTAGCGATCGGGAGGGAAGAGAACCATGGCCGGAGATTATACGCGTTTTCGATACAACCACTTGAAGGATACGACCGGGGTTCAGATGCAACAGGGCCGGGTGCTTTTGGACCAGGACTGGAACGAAAACGTCCATCTCCAGGATCGCCGCTGGCGGGCGGAAACGATGGACATCATGGGCCGTGCCGTTGTTCCCATCGACACCAAGACGGCGTTTGAGCTTGTTATTGGCGGAGCTAGCTTCACCATCGGCATCGGGCGGATGTACGTTGACGGTCTCCTTGCGGAAAACCACGGGATCGACCCTACGGATCCGGCCAAGAGGATATACGACCCGATTCTGGGCGAGCTTGTCGGCACAGCGCCCATCCCTTACGAACAGCAGCCTTACTACCCCGTTTTTTCTGCCTTCCCCGCTGATGGGCAACCTCATCTCGTCTACCTTGATGTGTGGGAGAGAGAGCTCACCTACCTCGACGATCCGGGGTTAATCGATAAAGCCGTGGCGGTTGACACTAGTACTCGTATCCAGACGGTCTGGCAGGTGAAGGTACAGGAGAATACGCCGTCAGACGCCAGTTGTTCTACCCCGCCTGGGACAATGCCAGCGTGGGTTGCAGCCACTGCGCCATCGGCGGGCCGCCTCACCACCGCAGCCGCCGGTGTCCCCAGCAGCACTGACCCGTGCATTGTTCCTCCCAACGGCGGATATCGCGGTTCCGGCAATCGTTGCTACCGTGTTGAAATCCACAACGGCGGTCCCATGGGCACAGCGCAATTCAAGTGGTCCCGCGATAACGCCTCGGTAGCATCGGCGGTGACTGGGATCAACGCCACGCTCGATACGCTAACTGTGGTGCTCACCAGGCGTGATTCAGTTCTGCGCTTCCAGCCCGATGATTGGGTCGAAGTAAGCGACGATCGCCGTTACTTTCAGGGACTGCCCGGAGAAATGCGTCAGGTCGCGTCCGTGGACGACGTTAACCTGACCATCAAGCTCAAGACTGTGCTGCCAGCCGGAGAGTTTGACGCGACAAAGCCGGACCGGCACACGCGCGTGATCCGCTGGGACCAGCATGGCATCGTGCGCGATACCTTGGGCAACCCGATTGTGGACGTGGACACCAGTGGCGGATTGATCCTGGTGCCGGCGACCGGCACCACACTCGTGCTGGAAGATGGCATCCAGGTTACCTTCAGCATCGACGGCGCCATGCCTCTGCCCAACTTCAAAGCGCTCGACTACTGGATGTTCGATGCACGCGTGATCGATGCTTCCGTGGAGATCCTGACCCAGGCCCCGCCGCGGGGCATCCTCCATCACTACGCCTGGCTCGGTTTCGTTACCTTGCCCGCGGGGCCTGCTACCAGTTGTCGTGTCTTCTGGCCGCCGGACTTCGGAGAAAGTTGTGATTGCGCGGTATGCGTCAGCGCCGATTCGCACAACAACGGCACCCTTACGATTCAGTCGGCAATCAGCCAAGTGCAGGGTAGGGTCGGTGGCAAGGTTTGCCTCGGCCCCGGCCTGTACAACATTACCGGCACTATTACGGTGAGCGGCCTCGCCGCGATCGAAATCAGCGGCCACGGCTTGCCGAGTCTGTTCGCGGGGGTGGGCTTTTCTTCCCAGAAACCTATATTCATAATCGATTCGGCCATGAATATCACCGTGGAGGATATCGCTTTTCTTGGACCGGCAGTCGGTGCTAACCAGCCGGCGATTCCAGCAGTAGTGATTTCCAATAGCTCATTCGTGACAATTAAGCGCTGCCTGTTCACCGGCTCGGCGGTGGAAGCTGGGCCGGCGGCGGCGACTGGCACGTTCTCGCCAGCAATCGGTATGATCGGCCTCGTGTGGGGTGCGCAGATCCACGACAATGTCTTCAGCAATGTGGAGGTTGGCGTGGGTCCATCCCCAATCAATGAAGTGACCTCGAACTTTCTTGCCCATTCTTCTATCCGGAACAACAAAATGACGTGCACTCAGGCGGGTGTATCGTTCGCTGACCCAAGGACCGTCGCGTCATTTCTGGAGGTGTCATTCGCAGACAATTTGCTCTCGAGCCCCGTTGGCTTTCAGTTCCACGGCTCCGGACTCGGTGTGTCCATCGAAAGAAACTCGTTCGTCGTCAGCGCCGGGCCGGCCGGCGCCTCCGTCAACGCCGCGATTGCCTGCAACGCCAGCGAGTCGCGAATCAGCAACAATCGCATCCTCGGAGATCCTACCGGTCCCGGCCAGGACGGCATTGTCCTCTCCGGAACCGCCATTTTGGGCACCCAAGTTACCTGCAATCAGATCTTCGGGTTGACAGGAAATGGAATCGTTATCAAGACACGGACGATCCTGATGGAGACCGTCATCTCCAAGAACCAGATGGGCGACCTTGGACGCGCCGGCATCCTGTCGGAGGCAGCCAGCTACGCGTTGGACCTGGACATCAGCGGAAACGCCATGGCATCAGTCGGCCTTGCTGCTGCAGCGTCAGCGAACGACATTTTGGGCGGAATCCTGCTGCTTCCTTTCGGCAACATTAACGTCAAGATCTGCGACAATGTGGTCGAATTCGTTGGGCCGGGCTCTCAATCGAATGCTCGCGCGGGAATATGGGTAACCTTGGGCTTGGATGTGCGAATCGCCGGAAATCGTGTCGTGGATGTGGGACCCGCCAGTCCGCCCGTCGTTCTCGGAAGCGGCATCTTGATGATAGCGGTTGTCGGACGCGTAGACGTAGTCGACAACGAGGTGCGCCGGGCAAGCATCCCCCCTCTGAATGGCGATCCCTCCGTCTGGTTTGCGCTACTGATCGGAACTGTCTTCGGTGATGCGAGCATCCGCGGGAACCTGTTGGAATCGTTCGGAAGCACTCCGGCCGCGCTGATTGGCACCGCGCGAACCTGCATATTCAGCGATAACCAATGCTTCCTGGACAACCCGATCACCGCTCCGCTGAAGGTACTCGTGGTCCAACTGGGCTACGACGAGCAGTCTAACGCCGGCGCAATCATCGCGTCCAATAACTTCGTACAGGCGCCTGTTCAGAACAACACAGGCTCACAGCAGCAAGTGATGAACCTGAACTCGGCGAGTGCAGGCAAGAAGCTGACTGTACTGGGAAACATCACGATCGGCGGTGACATTACAGTGGGCGCGGCTGCCCTGGGGCCCCCTTGGGCCCCACTGAACGCGATAAATGTTTGATTGGAGTTGAGACCTATGCGTTTTGTCATATTTAAAGGCGAAAAAAGCGTCGGCGACCTGACAACCCGGATCTTTCACAACCAGGGTTCCGGCGCGCAAGCGGCAGCTAATCTGGCGGACGTTTTGGTGAAAGCCAACCCTCAACTGGCCGATCTCAGCAAGGTTCCCTTAGGATCGCTCATCGCAGTTCCTGACAACGCGCCGGCGATCTCTCCCGACGAACAGGCAATAGCGTCGGGCGTCGCAGTTACCTTGGCAGCGCAAACCGTACAAAAAGCGTTCGATGCGTTGCAACAACGCCTAACCGCCATTGAAGGCTCCGCTGCAAATCGGCTGACATCGGCCCTAGACCGCACACAGACGCCGGATTTCCTGACCGCACTGAAGAATCTGTCCGATCAGAGGCCTGAACTGGTGGGCCACTTGCCCACTGCGGATAGCATCGCCCAAGACACCGCGGACGTGATGAAAGACCTGCAAGCGGCACAGGCCTTGCGCAAACAGTCGCTTGCTCAATTGCAGGCCGCATTGGCTTCGTTTCCCAGAAAGTAGTGGTGGTTCCTGTTCTATTATCTGACGTTCAGGCAGCTTGGCATCAGGTGCCAGCATGATGAATATCTCGAAGCAATTCTCCACAAACCGGCAAGTGCGGATCCTTATAGTTAGAGGCAGGCCCAAACGGGACGTGCCTGAGAGCCAACCTCGCTCCAGGATTCTCGGTGAACCAGGTTTGCGTCCCGAGCCACGAACGGTTTATTCACTCTCCATGCAACCTGGACGGTCAGCAACAATCATCGGCAGTCTTCGGTCAGTTTTGAATAGGTCCTCGACCAGGAGAAGTTGATCATCTGTGACCGCGCGCGTAGCCGCAGCGCCAATCAGTATCGGATCTGCTGGGGCACGTTCCGGCGGCGGCCGCCGCGATGAGACCACGCCCCGGGAAGTCCTGTTGGGTCTGTGCCTGAAACAGTGCCGCGGCGGCGCGGGGCCAGAATAAAGAACCCTTGCCCCTACTCCGTCCCCGACCGGCCGGCCGGCGGCAAAGACCGGCGTACCCACCCCCAAGGTCCAACTGACCGAACCCATCCATACCGGAAGAACCGGGCGCCCCGGAAGGCGACCGCCGGGAGCGGCGCCGCCCCGCTCCTGGACATCCCCGAGGTTCTCAGCTCCACCGCATTTCCCCTGGCCGGCACCCAAAGGAACCGTTTAGGTTTTCGGAAAACCTGAAAACCCGAAAACCTGCATCCTGGTATGCTGGGTTTAACAAAGGAGGCATCCATGGCAGTAATCGCCGTGATCCAACAGAAGGGCGGAGTAGGTAAATCGACGATCACCGCCAATGTTGCCGGTGAACTCGTCAAAAAGGGGCGGACGGTAAAGATACTCGATCTCGACCCTCAGCAGAGCCTCGTCATCTGGGCGCAGCTCGGGAATGGTGTTCTCAGAGGCCATCGTGGAGCCGGTGAGCATCGAGGACCCCAAGGAATTCAAAGCCACCCTCGACCGCGTGAAGACAGAGGCGGACCGGATCTTCCTTGATTGCCCGCCGGGGCTGCCGGATATTGGCCTGGTGGCCGCTCTCGTCTCAGACGTAGCGCTTCTGCCTGTCACGCCGTCGCCCCTGGACGTCATTGCCAGCAAGAAAGTCCTCGATCTTTTGAGAGAAGCCCAGGCCCAGCGCTGGGATAAGAAACCCGTCATCGCTTTTGTGACATCTCGAGTTATGCAGAACACCGTGTTGGGCAGAGACCTCGGTGCATCGCTCAAGCCGCTCGGGGAGGTGATTCTCCCCGGTATCAGCCAGCGCATCGCCATCGCGGAGGCCGTCCTCCAGGGGCTGACGTTACGGGAATACGCGCCCGGTAGCGACGGCGTCGAGGAGTTTCACCAGTTGGCAAACGCAATCGAACGCATGGTGAGGCAGCTATGAGCAAACGGGCGCGCATGGAAGAAATTGCACAGATGATACTGGAACCAGCCGAACGCGCCGCGCCGCAGCCGCCGCCTCAGCCGGTTGACCAGGAAGCAGGTAATCCGAAAACCGGAAAGCCGGTTGTCAGAAAACCTACCTCGCGCCGCAGCCCGCCAAAGATCACGCAGTCCGTAGAGGTTCACCGGCGGTACGGAGAGCGCGGCGACTTCGAAAAGGTCACCGTGACTCTTCCCTCCGACGTGCGCGGCCTCTTGCTCGAAGAGTCTCTGCGCCGGAAAAAGGATCGGTCCAAGGATTGGCCCATCGCGGCAATCGTCCGGGAAGCAATCGCAGCTTATCTGGGCCCAAAACAGTGAAGCCGCCCGCGCCAAGGACTGAAAGAGCGGCACTGATGTGCTGACTGGGCCGATTCCGCTTCTCACCGCTGAAGCCTCTGCCCATATAGCACGCCGCCCGGGGGCGGCGGCAGTAAGAAACCCCATCCATCCCCATACCCAGCCCAATAGCACCGCCAGCCCCCAAAACGGGCCCCCTGGATGCACATACCAGCCAAGACGCGCCTGCCGTGACCGGATTCGGCATTCCCGATGCCATTGGCGGGCCCGGCTTGGCGCCCGGCGCCCGGTGGCGGCCAGCACAGTGCCTGATCCGGGGCGCTGCAGGCCGCCAGGACGCACGCGCCGGGGAAGAGGCTCCGTGGATGCGCAACGCGGCCAAAACACGCCTACGTGGCCGGATTCGCTGACCCCCGAGGGTTTTGGTGGCGTCCCCCGCCGCCGGGTTCGGGAGCTTGACTGTCCGCTCGATCCGAAACGCGGCCAAGTGGACGCGGATGCCTGGGGTGCCACTGTGGATGCGCACCCTGGCAGCGACGCGCCTGCCGTGGCGCCGAATCCCGGGAGCCCAACGGTTCCCGGCATCCACCTGCGCGCCGGAGATGGCTCGGTGGATGGCGCTTCGGTGCCATGGCCGGATTCGATGTTCCCGGGGGCCCTGGCGCCGCCGCCTCGTCCGGAGCGGACGGCACGGTTGCAGCCGGGGCTGCCGGGTCCGGGAGCACCGCTGCCGCCGCAGGCGTCACGCGGGCGCCAGCGGGGAAAACGGCCGGGTGGACGCGGACACCCGGTTTTAGACTGGTGCTGCCATCACGTAAATCCCCGAACTTATCGAACAGCAGAGCGTGTGTGGCGGCCCATAGCTTATTTCTACTTAAAAACATCTTGGTCGAATGCATTCGACATAATCGCGGGTCGAAGTCGTCGATCCAGTCGCCACTGAACTTGCCGGAAGAGCCGTCCAAACTCCGGCTTGACGGGGGCAGTTCGGCCAGCAGGTCCTCGCGCAGCACGCCATCCGGTGAGCTGGAGAACTCCTCGACAACCAGGCCCTGGTATCCTGCCAGATCGATGCGGAAACGGTTCAGGATCTGGATGGTCTTGAAGTTGAAGACCAGCTCCAATTTGCTGCCGGTCCACGTCATCGACGTCTCCGTCAGGCCGTCCAGCAACAAATCCGTTGTTCCCTCGCCCAGCGCGCCCACACAGGCCACCCCGAAGTCGATCGAGTCCGGCTGAACAAACGTTTCCTGTACCAGAGGGAGCGCCA
>ODAK010001457.1_pt1 | contig 25829 bp, 27 predicted proteins | sample 1539591 | NCBI WGS metagenome assembly ODAK01 (sample SAMEA3539303, study PRJEB22396) | soil metagenome | biome: tundra; feature: field; material: soil | place: USA | collected 2010-05 | depth 0.15 m
TGGGCATTGAGCGCGGCACTATCCAGATGACTCTTGACAGTCCGATGGAGGGTCACGGCCGAAACGCCTGCGTGGCGATCCATGTGGACGATGTCGACGCCTATTACCGAGAGTGGAGCGCGAAGGTGGAGACCCTGCGACCGCCGAAAGATGAGGAGTGGGGAGCGCGTACGTTTGACCTCCTAGACCCCTCGGGCAACACGATATTCGTTATTGGGCCGGTCAGCGCCGGAAAAAAGAACCAAGCCGGGTAATGTGTATCATTGAGTTGACGGATACACATCGAATGCGAACCAATATTGTGATCGATGACAAGCTGATGCGCGATGCGCTTCGGGTGACCCGGCTGAAGACCAAGCGCGAGGCAGTGGAACTCGGGCTGCAAACGTTGGTGCGTCTGAGCAAGCAAGCCGAGATCCGGCGGCTCCGGGGCAAAGTGGAATGGCGGGGCGATCTGGACGCTCTGAGGAGCGACCATTGATTCTTGTCGACACGAGCGTCTGGATCGATTATTTCAAAGGCGTGCGCAACCCACAGACGGACCAACTGGACAACCTTCTCAGCCGTGAGCCAGTGGCTATCGGGGACTTGATTCTGGCTGAGGTCCTGCAGGGTTTCTCCGATGACGGGGCGTTCAGGGAAGCCAGGAGACTTCTGACCGCACTGACAGTCGTGGAACTGGGCGGGCAGGAGATCGCGATTCAGGCTGCGCAGAATTTCAGAGAACTTCGCAAGCTGGGCGTTACGGTCCGTAAGACGATCGACACGATTATCGCCACACGCTGTATCGAGGGACAGTACGATCTGCTGCACAACCACAGAGACTTCGATCCGTTTGCGAAATATCTGGGGCTTCGCGTCGTCATTTGAGGAGCGCGGGAACCAAACAAGCTCCGTGACACCATGCCAGGTCCGCTCCCTCACGAGCCGGCACCCCTGAAGGGGATGTCCGGGTCGCGGCTCGGTCACATTCGCGAAAGTTGGGAGCTGTCAACAAGCCCCAGCCCAGGAATTGATGATGTCTTATCGGCTAGAGTGACTAAAGATATGCATGCATTTCGAAACGCATGGTGACGCTTTCTTTCGACAACGGGCCCGAGCCGGAAGTGACGCCTCATGTGCTGGACACGCTGGCGACGCATTCGGTGAAGGCTTCCTTTTTTGTCATGGGACGCAAGGCGGCGACTGCCGAGGGGCGGGCACTCGCGATGCGAGCCAGTGCCGAGGGTCATTGGATCGGTAACCACACTTACTCGCACGCGCTGCCACTGGGGGAGTTAGACCGCGCTGCGGCTCTGAGCGAATTCGATCGAGCCGAGGATTCTCTGGCATGGCTCGAGCAGAAGCCCCGATTGTTTCGGCCCTATGGCCGACAGGGCAGGCTGGGGAAGCATTTACTGCATCCGGCGGTGGTCGAGAGATTAGTGGCAGGCGGGTTTAGTGCCGTGCTTTGGAATTGTGTCCCGGGGGATTGGCGAGATCCGGAAGGATGGGTGACGACCGCGTTGCGGCAGTGCAGGTCGAGGGCCTGGAGCCTGGTGGTGCTGCACGACCAGCCGGGCGGGGCGATGAAGCACCTGGATCGCTTTCTGACAGAGCTCAAAGAAGCTGGTATGCCGATTGTGCAGGAGTTTCCCGGCGATTGCGTGCCGATTTGCGAGGGTCGAATCACCGGGGGCATCGAGCAGTGGGTCAGCGTGCGGAGGGATTGAGACGCAGGCATGTCTATTCAAGACGCGCTCCAGGAACGTACAAGGGGATGATCCCCCTGATCTAGCGAGCTTGAGGCTGGCCGCCAATCAATTCGAGGGCATCCACTTTGATTTGGAAATCCTTCGCTATTCCGCCGAAAAAGAGCGGTACTGACGTCTGGTAAATACCGCCAACGCTGTCGACGCGCTCGGCAACCCCAGTGAGCGTAACTGTGGCTCCCGTGCTCACAAGTACCGCGGAAACCGAATACCGGTAAGCAACCGCCCTCGGGTCATCGGTACGGGCCAGCAGGAGAAATCCTTCGTTCCCAGGGACGAAACCAGCGCACAAAATACCAGCATATTGAGGGGCCGTTTCGCAAAGCGCCCAACTGCCGAGTGGAGCGATCGAAGCCGTCAGAGACTGTGCGTAAGCAACACCAGTAATACCCACAAGAAACGCCGTAAAGGCTACTAGTCTCGTGAAGGAATTCATTATGCCGGTTGCAGGGCAAGCGTTCCTTTTTTTACCAGTCATCATGCTGAGTTCTCCTATTCGCTCAGTCAAGCCAGACTGAGCAACCGAAACCGATATCCCAAGTGGCTACACAGATCCCGGCGGCAGAGCCAGGCCACCTCATCGAAACGCACGAACCGAAGGACAAAGGCGCCCCTTTCTGAGTACTGGCACGCTTTTCTACATAGGTGCCCAATAGTACCCGAGCGAACTGACGGGCACACCTGCCTCTTGTTCCGGGCATGGCTGGAGAATTGCGAAAAAGACAGACTGAGAGCCGCGGCAAAATTGCATGCATTTTTCAGGTAGACTTCCTTGTATGCGATGTACGATGAGAAGCCGTTTCCCGCAGTTGTTTGTCCTCAGCGTTGTTTGCGGCGGTCTGGCTTCAGCGCAGGCGCCGGCCGGGAAAGCGGCGGGCAAGTGGACGCCGCCCAAGACGGCATGGGGGGATCCGGACCTTGCGGGTATCTGGACCAGCGACGATCTGCATGACGTGCCTCTGGAGCGCCCGGCGAAATACGGAACGCGCCGCAACCTCACTGAAGATGAATTGAGAGACCGGGCTAAGAACGTCGATCAACTATCGAGCACGGTGGAGTCGGGTGAAAGGCCGACGACTGGTTTCTGGGCGACGCAGAAAGGTGTCGATGCGGCCGCGGTGCCGGCCAACTGGGTCGAATTTGCCAGGCATGCGTCGCCGCTGACTTCGCTGGTCGTGGAGCCAGCGGACGGAAGGCTCCCGCCACTCACGCCGGAAGGGCAGAAACGCCGCGCCGCTGCTCCGGCCTACTTCAACATGACTCCTGCGTCGTGGGAAGACCTCGGCATGTACGACCGCTGCATTACGCGCGGCGTCACCGGGTCGTTCTTCCCATCCATTTATGGCAATGGATCGGAGATCGTGCAGTCACCTGGCCTGGTGGCAATCCGCTATGAAATGATTCACGAGACCCGCATCATCCCGCTGGACGGGCGGCCGCACGCTCCTGAAAGCCTGCGTTCCTATATGGGAGATCCACGCGGACACTGGGAGGGGAACACGCTGGTGGTCGAGACCACGAATTTTATCGGCGGCAAGGTCGCTATAGGCGGCGTGCCCTACAGCGAAGACCTGAAGCTTGTGGAGCGCTTCACACGGACAGCGGCGAACACGATCGACTACGAAGTCACTGTGTCGGACCCGAAGACTTTTACGGCACCGTGGAAAGTGGAGTTTCCGATTGCGCACGAGCCGGGCTACCAGATTTTCGAGTATGCCTGCCATGAAGGAAACAAGGCCATGGCGAACCGGCTGAGCGCTGCGCGTGCGACAGAAAAGGCGGAGGCGGAGAAGGGCGCGCAGAAGTAACGCGTGCGCCGAACGTCCCTGGCGCTACTTGAAGGGGTTGTAGCCCGGCTTTTTATAGAGCGTCTCGGGCTTGTCTTGAATTTCCGGCCGATAGACCTTCTCGGGCCAGTCGGCGGGCTGAACTTCTTCAATCGCTACTGAGACGGCGGTTTCGGGGCATTTCGCAATGGTCATGACGTCTTTTGCGATCTGTTCGGCAAGTTGATTTTTTTGTTCTTCCGATCTGCCGGGGTAGAGCTTGATGGATACGTGGGGCATTGATTTTTCCTATTTTTTCCCCGCGCTTACGCTTGGGGTTATGAGCAAACGCGGACAAGCGTCGAGATGAGTCTCCTGACCACTGGAGTCACGAAATGGCCACCTTGTCCGGGGATAAGGCCTGGCCGGTATCTCTTCGCCTGGCCAGCACGCACGAGTGCGTGCGCTACAAACGCCGGTATTGTTCGTCGGTGACCTTTTCCAGCCAGTCGACGACCTTGCCGTCGAGCTTTTCCTGAATTGCGATGTGGGTCATGGCCGTGGTGGGCGTGGCTCCATGCCAGTGCTTCTCGCCGGGCGGGAACCAGACTATGTCGCCGGGGTGGATCTCTTCAACCGGGCCACCGTCGCGCTGAGCCCAGCCGCAGCCGGCGGTGACGATGAGGGTCTGGCCGAGCGGATGCGTATGCCATGCGGTGCGCGCGCCTGGTTCGAAAGTGACGCTGGCACCCTGCACGAGCGCAGGGTCGGGGGCCTGGAAGAGCGGGTCGATGCGGACCGTGCCGGTGAACCACTCTGAGGGTGGTTTGGCGGAGGCCTGGGAGCCGATTCTTTTGATTTCCATCTCCTTATCACTTTAAGGGATGAGCATGACCGGGGCTTGCCAGAAGGCGGCCTTCTGGGAACCGGGGTCGAGGACTGTGACCTGGCAGTTGTATTCGCCGGGTGTTAGATTCGCAAGGTCCAGGTTAAAGCGGAGCGGGACCGCTTTGGTTTTGGCGTCGAGGCCGTCGAGGACAGGGACGGGAGCGGTTTCGAAGGCTTTGGTCTGGCCGCGGTAAAAGGTCACAAAGGCGACCAGGGGCTGCGTTGTAGTGGCGGTGCGTTCGTAGGCCTGCAGGAAGACGTACATGTCGCGGCTCTTGCTGAAGACATGGGTCACGCTGGGGACGAGCTTCTGGCCGTCGGCGATCAGCGGGTTCACGGCGTCCACATTCGTTTTGGCTTTGGCGTTGAAGAGGGCATCAGCCCGGGCTTCGCGGTGGCTGCTGAGAACGACTGAGCTGATCGGGATGCGCTTTTCCTCTTTGTTGAGATTGGGGATGACGAAGTTATTGACGAACGTCCCGATGTGGCCGGTTTCGGCGTCGCGGGCGAGGAACTTGATGGTGTACTTGCCGGGGAGAAGCGTGAAACCGGTGTCGTACTGGATGGGCTTGCTGGCCAGTTCGGCGGCGGTGGCGTCGGTCAGTTTCACATCTATCTTGTCGCGCACGTTCTGGATGGTGGAGCCGAAATCATCTTTGATTTCGCCGATGAAATCGATGAGCGTGTGCTCGGCGCCGCGTTTCCGCGCGAGGGCGAGTTCTTTGCCCGGGATCTTTACGGACACGGGCACGAAATATTCGGCGCGGTTGAGCTGGAAGTAGTCGACTTCCATGGCGATTGTGAGCTCAGTCATGGGGTCGCCCAGCATGAGGGCATCTTCGAGCTGGCGTTCTTTATCGGCGACGGTGAACTTGCCGAACTGTTTGTTGGAGAAGTAGCCCTGGCGGAAATCGAGCGAGGCAGTGTTGCCGTTGTTCAGCGTAATTTTGATGCGGCGGAACTTGCCGTCGAGCGCCTGATTGGTGGTGTAGTAGCCAATGATGTAGTAACTCGAAACGGCCTTCTGCGCCTGGACGATGCCGGCGGCGAGGTCGTTATTGTCGAGGAAAGCTTTGCCGCCGGTATCGCCGGCGAGAGCGTAGAGCGTGTCCTGTGATTTCTGGAAATAGTTGGTGTAATTCTGCGCCGAAGTGCCGGAGTACATGCCGACGCCGCCTGGGGAACCTTTGGACGCATCACCGATGGGCGCGTCAGCAACGAGGCCACGGGAATCGATGGCCCAGATGGTGACGCCTGCGCGGATGGACGCGTTCACGGTGGCGTGCATCTGCGCCTGGTTGTCGGTGCCATTGAGGCGGATACCGTTCGAGAAGTAGAGGAGAGATTTCTTCTCGCTGAGCTGGCCGAGCATGGTGACGGCGGTTTGAATTGCCGCAAGCTGGCGATCGGTGTTGAAGATGTTGAATTCGCCGTTGTCCTGGCCGAAGGCGGCGCCGGTATCGGCCGCGCTGTCGTCCGCGGCGGCTTCGTCGAACCCTTCGCTTTCGCCGACAGCGATGGTTTCGACGATGGTGGAGAGGCGGTCGCGATCGGAGGTGAAGTCCTGCAGAACTTCGACGGGGCCGCCGCGGAAGATCATGATGGCGACGAGATCCGCAGGGGTCATCTGGGTGCGGATGAACTTGCGGGCGGCGTCGATGGAGCGGAGCTGATCGGCAGGGCCGAGGGCGGTCATATCGAAGTAGAGGGCCATCAGGCGATGGTCACGATAGCGCGTGTTGCCGGGCTGTTCGGCGGTGATGCGGCTCTTGGGGAATTTGTTGAGGACCGTGACGTTGCCGGTTTCGGGCGGCAGGGGGTCGGCGGTTTCGGGCAGCTTCTGGAATTCGAAGAATTTGATGGACTGCTCGTGGCCGTCTTCGGTGAGCGTGAAGTCTTTGGCAGTGAGGCCTTCGACGCCTTTGCCGCTCTTATCGCGGACTACCACGGTTTCGATGACGAGCTGGGTGTTGGTGGTGATTTTGAATTCGTCATCGGAATTGGGGGCGGCGGGCGGCGGGGTCTGTTGGGCGGACGCTAAAAAGCCGATAAGAAGCAGAGACAGGAATCGCATGGTTTAGAACCTCACTCTCACGGTGGTTTGGAGGACGCGCATCGCATTGATGGCGGTGGGCGAAGGAAGGCCGAACTGGGGGCTGTTGACCAAAACGTTGTAAGCGGTGAACGTGACGTGGTTGAGGACGTTGGTGGCGTCGACGTTCACGTCGAGACTGTAGCGATCTTTCAGGCGGAAGGTGCGGCGCAGAGAAGCGTTCATGGTGAATTGGTCGGGGCCGGTGATGGTGTTGCGGCCGGCGTTGCCCCATCGTCCCGCGGGTGCCTGGACGAAGGCAGCGGGGTTGACGTCATAGCCCGGGGGCAGGTTGGAGTAGAGCGGCGCGCCGGTGTAGTTGGGGCGGATGCTGCCGGTGACACCGGTGGTGCCGGCAGGGGCGAGGATGAACGGATTGAGCGGCAGCCCGCTGCCGGCGTTGATGGTGGTGACAACGGTCCACTCTTTGAAGGCAGTGCCGCGCCAGCCGCTGAGGAGCGTGCCGCCGCCGAGTCCCTGGCCGGTGGTGTATTGCATCTGGAAGGCGATGAGGTGGCGCTGGTCGAAGTTGGAGAGAGCTTTTTCAGCACTGAGGTTGAGCCAGTTCTGGGCGATCACGTTGGTAACGCTGACGCCGCCGACACCGCCGCCGAGGGCGGAATCGTCAATCGATTTCGAGAAGGTGTAATCGATGCTGGCAGTGAAGCCGGCGCGCAGACGGCGGCGCAGCTGGAGCTGTCCCGATTCGCGGGTCGAGTTGCCGTTCGAGGCTTCATATATGAAGCCGGAGGGGCAGGCCGGGCAGGGATTGACGCCGCCGACTGGGTAAGTGTTGGGCAGGAGTTGCTGCGGGCCGCGTGTTCCTTTGATGCCGAGATAAGTGCCGGTGACGACGAGGGAGCCGGGGAGATCGCGCTGTACGGAGACCTTCCAGTTCTGGGCGTAGCCGACGCGGAAGTTGGGATCGATGCCGAAGATATCGCTCGAAAGCGCCGAGCGCGCGTTGAAGCCGTTGGCCAGGGTGAGCGGCGTCGTGGGCGTGTTCTGGATGCTGAGGCTTTTCGAGAGCGGGGCTTGTTGCGCCATCTGGGTCGCGATCGATTGATAAACCGAAGTGTTGTAGTAAACGCCGTAGCCGGCGCGCACGACGAGCGAGGAAGCGGGAATGGGACGCCATGCGAGACCGAGCCGCGGCTCGAAGCCGGTCTTATCGGGATGGACGAGAGAGTCGGGATATTTGATTCCGGTAAGCGACCCGCTGGGATTGTTGGCGACAACGGGCGCAACATTGGAGTAGCCCGACGCAACATCGAGATTCACGAGACGGCCGTAGAGTTCGGTGATCGGCGAACTGTATTCCCAGCGCACACCGGCGAGAAGGGTGAGAGCAGGGCCGACACGCCAGTCGTCATTGAAAAAGGCGTCGTAGAGGGTGGAGCGGAAATATTTGTCGGCGTTCCCGAAGGCTAGTTTGGCGGTGTCGGGAGTACCGAGCAGGAAGTCGGCGAAATCGTTGCCGAGAGGCGTGTTGGTAAGTCCGGTGGCGGCTCCGGTGAAGGTGAAGGTGCCGCGCGGATTCTGCTGCGAAATGGAATTGAAATCGACGCGCTTGAGGTCGGCACCGTAGGTGATGTTGTGACGGCCGTAGTTCCAGAGGCCGTCGTAAGAGTAAGCGGTGGTTTGGTTGTGGTTGACGGCGGCGGTGCCGTCAGTGAGGCCGGTGATGCTCGTGAACTGGAGGAAGGGCGGGCCCCAGTTCAGAGGGTCCTGGGCGTTGCCGTTGATGCCGGCGTTGCCGGAGACGTTTTCCTTGTTGGCAAAGTTGGGCAGCAGGGTGGTCGACATGCGGCTGAAAGTCACCTGGAAGTGGGCGAACATGCGCTGGCTCATGCGGTGGGACCAGTTGAGCTGCGTGTTGCTGCCGAGGGTGCTGGTTTTATCGAGAAAGCCGAAGAGGTTCGGTGCATCGACGGCGGTGCGCTGGAAGGCGAACGTGCCCCAGAGCTGGTTCTTGTTGCCGATGTTCTTGTTCAGGCGCGTCTGCATGCTGTCCTGGTGGGTTTCGCCGACAATCGGAACCTGGTAGTTGTAGAGGGTCGAGCCGGGGAAGTTGGGCTGGGGGTAGAAGTTCAAAAGCGCGGCGGCCTGCGGGCTGATGCGGTTCGCTGGAATGACGTTGCCAGGGAAGGGCGCGCCGGTGGTGGGGTCGTAGACCGGAGCGAAGGCGGATAAATCGCCGGTGCGCTGCGCTGCGGTGGGCACGAGGTAGGAGTTCGTGTTGGCGGTGTGGTTGCGCGTCCAGTTATAGGCCACGAAAAAGATGGGGCCGTTCTGGATAAGGTGCGGGATGCGGATGGGGCCGCCGAAGTTCGCGATGCCCTGGAACTTTTCGTAGCCCGGCTTGGGTGTGTTCTGGCCAGTGTAGGAGTACGACCGGGCGTCGAGCGCGGAATTATCGAGAATCATGCCGACCATGCCGGTGTAGAGGCTGCCGGGGCCGCGGCGATTGTTGCCGAAGGCGGCAGACTGCGCGTAGGGAGTGCTGGCGCCGTTGTTGACGGTGCCGTTGATGAGGAGGCCGTCGGAGGCGCTCTTGCTGAGGTCGGAGGGGTTCTGGTTGGCGAAGGAACTGTTGGCTGGGATGGCTTCGGACGCAGCGGACTGGGCAGCGGCGGGCGGTGCGGCGTTGGGGTTGGCGTTGACGGCGGCGCGCTGGAAGCTGTTCTGGCCGGGGGGGACGGGCGGGGGGGCGCCTTTCTTGCCTTTGGCTGGCTTCGCGGTCGCGGTCTGGGTGGCTGCGGGGGTGGGCGTCTCCGTTTGTGAAGTCACCGAAATGCGCGCGGGGTCGGGTGGAGGAGGCGGTGGGGCGGCGAAGGTCTTGATTTGGTCGAGCTGCAGAAGTTTGAGATCGAAGGCAGGGACGTCCGTGCCGGCGGCGAGGGTAACTTCCTGCTTGACGGGCGCGAAGCAAAGCATTTCGACGTCGAAGTTCCAGGTGCCATCGGGGATGTCCGGGAAGAAGTACTTGCCGTCGGGTTCGGTGATGGCGACGAGTTTCTTATCGCCCTGGGACGCTGTGACGGTGGCGCCGGGGAGGGGGAGGCCGTTGAACTGGACCTGACCTCGGTGCTCGGCGGCGGAGAGGGTGAGAGCGGCGAAGAGTGTGAGTACGAGGGTCCGCATGGGTCGATTAGTTGTCGGAAGGTTTCTCGGCATGGTCGATGACGAGAAAATCCGCGGGTCCTTTCTGCGACTCCAGTTTGAGTCCTAGTTGTTCCTGCAGGGCGGTGAAGATGGTTGGGCCGTTGTTGTCGGGGAGCGCGATGGGCGGTGCGCCTGGCGTGCCGAAGCCCGCTGCGCCCATGGGTTGTGTGCCTTCGCGTGAAAATTCGAGGTGGACGTCGAAGGTGCCGGCGAAGCCGGTCTTATCGATGACGGGGCGGCCGAGGATGTTGGTGAGGCCGTCTGCGAGTTGCGACATGGAGATGCCTCCACCCTGGAGAGTGTTGGGGCCCATGAAGAAGCCGCCGCACGGGAGGGCTGGCAACGGGGGAGGCGGCGCGCCGGGGACCATTTTGACGCAGGCGTCTTCGGATGCGGGTTTGATTTTCAGGCCGCCTTTGGCCGCGGTCAGAGCGTATATGGAAACTTCTTTCGTGGTGCGATGGACGGCCAGTTTGAAGCGGTCTTCGAGTAGGGTTTGCAGCATCAAGAAGGATTGTTCACGGGTGACGGGGCCTTCGGGAGGTTTGGCGGAGATGTCGAAGCGGTCCGTCCCGATCCAACCGTTCGCGCCTTCGATCTGGAATGGCTTCACCTGATAAGCGAGGGTGATGAGGATCTGGAGTGTGGCGTTGGTGGCGGTGAAGGTGGCGCTTTGGGGTGGGCCGGTGAAGCGGATCATGCCGCTGTTGGAGCTGTTCGGTTTGATGGAGGCGACTTCGTATGTGGGACCAGCCGCTCCAAAACTGTCGCGGTTCGGTAGAAACAAGAGCGGGAGTAGTAAGAGGATGGGCCGCATTCAGTTCTCGGAAGGTTTCTGGGCATGGTCGATGACGAGAAAATCCGCGGGTCCTTTCTGCGACTCCAGTTTGAGTCCTAGTTGTTCCTGCAGGGCGGTAAAGATGGTGGGGCCCGGGTTGTCGGGAGATGCCATGGGCGGGGCGAATTCGAGATGCAGATCGAAAGCGCCGGCGAAGCCGGTCTGGTCGACGACGGGGCGGCCGAGGGCGTTGGCGACACCGCGGAGAAGCATTGTCATAGATACGCTGCGACCCTCAAAAGAGTTCGTGCCCATCCTCATGTTTCCGCAAACGGGGGGCGAGCCGGATCCGGCGGGGGTGCAGGCTTCGGAGGCGGGTTTGATTTTCAGGCCGCCTTTGGCGGGGACGAGGGCATAGATGGGGACTTCTTTCGTGGTGTGATGGACGGCGAGTTTGAAGCGGTCTTCGAGGAGCGCCTGCAGCATGATCAGGTATTGATCACGCGTGAAGGCGCCTTCGGGTGGTTTGGCGGAGATGTCGAAACGGTCGGAGCGGAGCCAGGCGGGTCCGCCGTCAAGCTGGAAGGCACTGACCTGATACGCGTACGTGATGAGGGCCTGGACGGTAGCGTTGGTGGCTGTGAAGGTGTGGACCGAGGGTGGGCCGTTCAAATAGACGAACGTCGGGTTGGAGGTGTTCGGCTTAATGGAGGCGACATCGTACTGCGGGCCATCCGCTCCATAACCGTCGCGGTTCGGCAAAAACAAGAGTGGGAGTAGGAGAAGGAGCGGGCGCATGGTCAATTTTCGCTCGGTTTTTCGGCGTGGTCGATGACGAGGATTTCGCCGGGGGCTTTTTGGGATTCGAGTTTGAGGCCGAGTTTGTCCTGCAGGACCGTGAAGATAGAAGGTTTGTTGTCGGCGGCACCGGTGGCGGATACGCCCTGCGGGGTGAAACCGGCAGGTCCGAACGATGTGGTGCCATCCGATGAGAATTCGAGGTCGACGTTGAATTTGCCGGTGAAGGCGGTGTTGTCGATGACGGGGCGGCTGACAACGTTGCTGAGCGCTTCGGCGAAGAATGACATCGACACATTGCGTCCGCCGAGTTCCGTCGGGCCCATGAAAAAGGAGCCGCAGGGAAGTTTGTCGTTTTCGTATTTGGGGCAGTCGACGTCGGTTACCGCGGTGATTTTGAGGCCGGTTTTGGCTGGCGTGAGTGCGTAGACGGGAACTTCTTTGGTTTCGGTGTGGACTGCGAGTTTGAAACGGTCGGCTAAGAGGGCGCGGAGCATGGCGCGGAATTGGTCGGGGGTGACGTTGGTTTGGGCGGATTCGGCGGTGACGTCGAAGCGGGCGGTTTTGATCCAGGGCGGGCCGCCGGAGAGCTGGTAATCCTTCAGTTTGTACGCGGTGGTGATGAGCATCTGGAGCGCGTTGTTGGTGGCGGTGAAGCGGCCGCTGCCGGGTGTGCGTCCGTAGCCGGCGTTCTCGGATTGGGAGGTGTTGGGTTTGATCGAGGCGGCGTCGAAGGTGGGACCATCCGCTCCCTGGCCGTCGCGGCTCAGTAAAACCAGGAGTGGGAGTAGTAAGAGAAGTGGGCGCATGTCAGTTCTCAGACGGTTTTTCGGCGTGGTCGATGACCAGGACTTCGGCGGGCGCTTTGTGGGCTTCGAGGCGGAGGCCGAGTTGTTCCTGGATGGCGGTGAATATAGAGGGCGGAGAATCGTCGGTGACGAGAGCGCCTTCGCGGGTGAATTCGAGCTGGACGTCGAAGGGGGCTGTGTAGCCGGTGTTGTCGACTACCGGCGCGGCCAGGAGGTTGGACAGCGCGTCGACCAGCTGGTGCATCGAAATGTTGCCGCCATGCATGCGGGTCATGGAGGGAATCAGGACTCCGCAAGGCATGGCTCCGCAGCCGCCTTCGGGTGTGAGGCGCAGCTTCGATGTGCCTTTGGCGACGACGAGGGAGAACATGGGGAGTTCGCGCGTCTCTTTGTGGATCTTGAGCTTGAAGCGGTCGGCGAGGAGGTTCTGCATCATGAGGCGGAAGTCTGCTTCGGAGATGTTCGGGTCCGACGATTTGGCTTCGACGTCGTAGCGGTTGGAGGCGAGCCAGGAAGGGCCGTCCAGGATTTCGAACGGCTTCAGTTTGTATGCCGTGGCGATCAGCATTTTGAGGCTGTTGAAGGGGAAGTGGAAGCGGCCTCCGACGGACTGAGGGATGTGGATGACGTTCGGGGTCGAAGTGTTGAGTTTGATGGTGGCGACTTCGAACTCAGGACCAGCCGCTCCGTAACCGTCGCGGTTCGGTAAAACCAGGAGTGGCAGTAGCAGAAGGAGCGGGCGCATTTTAGTTCTCAGACGGCCTTTCCACGTGGTCTATCACAAGGATTTCCGACGGGCCTTTTCCCGATTCGAGCCTGAGGCCCAGTTGTTCCTGGATGACGGTGAAGAGGGTGGGGAGTTTGGAGTCCGGTTTGGCGTCGTTGAGCGGGGCGAATACCAGTTGCGCGTCGAAGGTTCCGGGGAAGCCGGTGTTGTCGACGACCGGACGTTCGAGAAGAGTGGAAAGACCGTGCACGAGTGAAGACATCGGGACGCCGCGGGCTTCCATGAGCGTATCTTCGAGACCGAAGGAGCCGCAGGCGGTTGCGGGTTTGGGGCAGGGAGCGGGGTCGGCGTGGGGAAGTTTCAGGCCGCCTTTCGCGGGAAGCAGGGAATAGATGGGCACCGTGCGGGTTTCGCGATGGGTGGTGAGGTGGAAGCGGTCCGCGAGCAGGTCCTGGAGCATGAGGCGGAATTGCTCGTCGGTGAGGTTGGGGTTGGCGGATTTGGCGGCGATGTCAAAGCGGTCGGTGGTGAGCCAGGCGGGGCCGCCCTGGATTTCGAAGGCTTTCAACTTCCAGGCCATCGAGATCAGCATTTTGAGGCTGGAATTGGTGGCGGTGAAGGCGCCGCCGGATGGCATCCGACCGCTGACGAGATTGCTGCCGGAGGTGTTGGGTTTGACGCTGGCGGCGTCGAATTGGGATTGGGCGAGCGAGACCAGCAGCGGGAGGAGGAAAAGCATTTTCAGTTGTCCCCCGGTTTCTCGGCGTGGTCGATTACGAGGACTTGAATCGGCACCTTTTGCGATTCGAGCCGGAGGCCGAGTTCCTGGAGCGCGGTGAAGAGGGATGGTTTGGTGGAGTCGGTGCTGCCGTCGCCCTGGAGCGGTGCGAATTCGAGATGGACTTCGAAGGAGCCGGTGTAGCCGGTCTGGTCCATCACTGGGCTGGACACCATGTTTCCGAGCACGCCTGCGAACCAAGTCATGGAGAGACGCTTGTCGTAGACGAAGCCAGGGCCGGCGGACATGCCGTCGCAGCCTTCGAGTTGGGAGGTTTCCTTCAGGCCGAAGGTCGCGCAGCCGGCGGGGTTGGCGTTGGGGAGTTTCAGGCCGGTTTTCGAAACTACCAACGCATAGCCGGGGATTTCTTTGGTTTCGCGGTGCGTCTGGAGTTGGAAGCGGTCTTCGAGGAGATTGCGGAGCATGGCGAGGAAGCGTTCCTGGTTCGGAACGGCATCCGGGGCTTTGGCTGTCAGGTCGTAGCGGTCGGAGTTGAGCCAGGCGGGGCCGCCGGAGATTCGAAATTCGCCCCAGGCGAGGGAGATCAGCATGCGCGGGGTGACGTTGGTGGCGGAGAAGGTGTCGCCGACCGGGGGCGCCAGCCAGATCCGGCTGCCGGGGGACGAGTTGGGCTTGAGAGAGGCGACTTCGAATTGAGGACCAACCGCTCCGTAACCGTCGCGGTTCGGAAAAAACAGGAGGGGCAGTAGTAAGAGGAATGGGCGCATATCAGTTGGCAGTGGGTTTTTCGGCGTGGTCGATGACGAAGACTTCGGTCGGCCCTTGCTGCGCATCCAGTTTCAGACCGAGTTGCTGCTGGAGGGCGGTGAAGAGTGATGGGAGTGGATGCACGGCGAAGGAGCCTGTGAAGCCGGTTTTGTCGGTGACGGGGCGGTCGAGGTAGTTCGAGAGAACGTGGGTGAGCCACTTCATCGACATTTTTTCGTTGTCAATGCGGGTGGTCGAACCCGTCATGCTGGCACAGGGTTCGAGCGCTGTTTTGTCGCCGTAGACAGCGCAGCCTTCCGGATGCATGCCGGGGAGTTTCAGGCCGGTCCTGGCGGCAGTGAGGGTGTAGATCGGCAGTTCGCGGGTTTCGCGGTGGGTCTGGAGCATCAGGCGGAAGCGGTCGGGATCGGGGTCGGCGTTGGTTAGAGTGAAGGCGCCGCCGACGGTGGGAGCGAGCCAGACGCGGCTGCCGGGATCGGGATTCGGTTTGACGGACGCGACTTCGAATTCGGGACCAGCCTCTCCGTAACCGTTACAGTGCGGAAAAAACAGGAGCGGCATGAGTAAGAAGAGTGAGCGCATTTTGATGGTCGCGGCTGTGCCTGTATTTAGTTCATTGACGGTGGTAGCGTTCGTTTTGTTCGCAAGATCAGTGTCATTAATTGTCAAGCGGCGTTTTTTCCGCGTGGTCGATGATGAGCATTTCTACGGGTCCTTTCTGCGCCTCCAGTCGCAGACCCAGTTGTTCCTGAATGACGGTGAAAATGGACGGGCCGTCGCCTGCGATGAAAGCTCGTTTCATTTCGTCCGCGGTGGCGCCGAACTGCATGCTGAAGTCAAAGACGCCGTCGATGCCGGTGCGGTCGAGCACGGGACGGTCCACCTGCGTGAAGGTGGAGAGGTTGGCCGCAAATTCGGGCATTGAGATGTGATGGAAGACGAAACTGCCGTTGTTGACGTTGATGGAAGTGTTGCCATCGGCATCCGCTTTGTGAAGTTTCGGCCCGCTTTTGACTGCGACGAGGGCGTATTCGGGAAGGTCGCGGGCCTCGCGATGGACGGTGAGATTCAGGCGTTCGGCGAGGAGAGTTTGCAGCATGGCGCGCAGTTGTTTGAGGGGTGCGGGACCGGACGCTTTGGCGTCGACATCATACTTTTCGGTCTGCAGCCAGGCGGGGCCGGAGATCTGGTAGTCGCGGATTTCGTATGCCCACTTCAGGCAGGAACTGAGGCTGGCATTGCGGATGGTGAGGCGGCCGGGGACGCTGTCGATGCTTTCGTTGTCGCGGCGTTCCGAGGAGATGGCTTGGTGGGCTTTGAGCGCGGCGACTTCGAATCGGGGGACATCCGCTCCCTCGCGGTCGCGGCTCTGTAAGAACAAGAGAGGCACGAGTAATAGAAGTGGGTGGGCGTTGAACATGGAGTTCAGTTGTCCGTGGGGACCTTTTCGGCCTGATCGACGACCAGAACGTCGAGCGGGCCTTTACGGGCCTCGAGTTTCAAGCCGAGTTGCTCCTGGACGGCAGTGAAGATGGCAGGTCCGGCAGGCGGGTCTGCGGGGCTTGTCGTGCTGCTGGCCGGAGTCCACTCTAAATGGATTTTGTATTGGCCTGGCAAACCGGTCATATCGATGACAATCTGACGCTCGAAGCGGGAAAGCAGTGTAGCGAATAATTGCATCGACATTCGATTGCTGGAGATGCGCCCGCCGAAGGCTGTATTGGAAGGCGAAGGAGGGGCGTCGTTCCGGCCGACAGCGGAGGTGAGTTTGGGACCCTTTTTTCCTGTTACCAGGGCGAGATATGAAAGCGGACGATTTTCGTGGTGGAGGACCAGTTTCAGGCGTTCTGAGAGAAGCGGCTGCAGCATGAGAGCAAGCTGCTCGCGTGGGGTGTCGGGCGAGGCCTGGGCGACGATGTCGAAGCGCACGGCTCTCGATTTGATCCAGTCGGGACCGGCGATCTGTTCGTCAGACACGATGCCGTAAGCGAACTTCAGGCAGTCGCTGAGAGAGGCGTTTTCAAAAGTGACTTTTCCATTACGGACGGTACCTACGTTGATGTTGAGGAGGGCGCCCGCGGGTGGAGGGGATTGGCGGACCGTGGCGACTTCGAACTCTGGCGGGGCGGATCTTGCGCCGGAGGTGACGAGGAGCGCCAGAGCCAGTATGTGCGTTGGCTTCACGGGGGTTGGACTCAGCGGGCAGGAAGTTTGTTCCCGGGAGGCATTAAACAGCAGGCCGAGCGGGTCAGTTCGCGGCGGGTTTTTCCGCGCGTTCAATCGTGAGGACGCGGACCGGTCCTTTTTCCGACTGGAGCTTCAGGCCGAGTTGTTCCTGGAGGGCGGTGAAGATGGAGGGGCTCGCGGGATCCGGCTGTGCATCGTCGGGTGTCCAGTCAAGTTTGAAATCGTAGTAGCCGGTCAGCGAAGTCTTATCTACCACCTGGCGACCGGTGATGTCCGAGAGAAGCTGCGTGAGCAACGTCATGGTTACTTTCTCACCGGCCAGGTGTCCGGGGCTGCCGCCGCGAACGCGCATGTCTGTCGGGTTCTGCCACTTCTCCACTGCTTTCAGGGCGGGGCCATTCGCTGCGTGTATCAAGGCGTAGCGGGGGAGTTCCTTTTGCTCCAGACGGACTGCGAGCTGGAACCGATCCGCCAGCAGGCCGCGCATCATTTGCCGGCTGATTTCGATGTTGTCGGGGCTGGGATCCATCGGATGCTCCGGCGTGGCGATGATGTCGAAGGCAGCCGAATCCAGCCATGTGGGACCGTCGGAAATTTGATAAGGGCGGAGATCCCAGGCCCAGAGGATCAGGTATTTAAGCGTGACATTCGTTGCGTTGATGCGGCCGCCTTTGGCAGCGCTCATGGTTGGTTTGCCGATGGTTTGGCTGGGCTTGATGGATGCCACTTCGAATGCCGGGGTTTGGGCGTGCAAAGCGGACGAACCCAGAATCATCACGAGGCAAAAAGTGCGTCGCATGGATGTTGGACTCAAGTTTGACCGGGGTTGTTCCCGGAGCAGGTGTGGGGCCTTGTAGACTATGGACTGTTTTGAGCGTCGCGCGTTACCTGAGCAACCACTCCCTTACGAGCCGGCACCCCTAAAGGGGATGTCCGGGTCGTGGCTGTGTAAATGCGTCGGGCGGCGGACGAATGCAGGGTGTTGGAGCGAAGGGAATCATGATCAGGGATTTTTTTTTATTTGCGGGGATTGCGGCTCTGCTGTCTTCTGCGGCGTTGGCGCAGGATGCTAAATCGGTTGTCGACAGCGCTGCCAGGGCGATGGGTGTCGAGAATCTGGGGTCCGTGCGGTATACGGGCAGCGGGCTGAATTATGCGCTCGGGCAGGCGGTGAATCCGACTTCTCCGTGGCCGAAGTTCAACGTCAAGACATACGAGCGCCTTATCGATTTCGATGCGGGCGCGATGACGCAGACGATGACGCGCACGCAGGGGGAGAATCCTCCGCGTGGCGGCGGGCAGCAGCCGATCGTCGGCGACCAGACGCAGACCGTAACGAATGGTTTCAATGAGCCATGGGCTGCGCAGTTCGAGGCGTGGGTGACGCCGGTCGGTTTTCTGAAAGGCGCGCTGGCCAACAATGCAACGATGCAGTCTAAGACAGTTGCGGGTAAGAAGTACAAGGTTGTTACTTTCACGGTCGGGAGTAAGTACAAGGTCAGCGGTTATATCGATGACCAGAGCATGGTGAGTAAGGTGGAAACGCTGGTCGATAACCCGGTGCTGGGCGACATGCCCGTCGAGGCCACTTATTCCGATTACAAAGATTTTCATGGCCTGAAATTCCCGACGAAGATCGTGGAGACGCAGGGCGGTTTTCCGGTGATGGATCTGACGGTGACCGATGCGAATCGCAACGTCGTGAGCGGTTTGAAGCCGCTGGGTAAGGACGCAATGCCGCAGAATCCGATCTTCGGAGTGGACGAGCAGCTTGTGGCTGAGGACGTTTATTATTTCACCGGCGGCACGCATCACAGTGTGATCGTGAACTTCAACGATTACGTCGTCGTGATCGAAGGGCCGCTCGATGAAGCGCGGTCGAATGCGGTGATCGGGGAAGTGAAGAAGCTCTATTTCAATAAGCCCATCCGGTATCTGGTCAATACACACGCTCATTTCGATCATGCGGGAGGTATTCGAACTTACGCCGCGGAGGGCGCAACGATCCTGACGTATCAGATGAACAAGCCATATTACGAGAAGACGTTCGCGATGCCGCGCATGCTGGCTCCGGATAAGCTGGCGCAATCGAAGAAGCGAGCCGTTATCGAAGCGGTGGCGGAGAAGCGGGTGTTGACGGACGGCAAGCACACGATCGAGCTTTATCATGTGCCGAACGCACACAACGAAGGGATGCTGATCGCTTACCTGCCGAAAGAGAAGATCGTGGTGGAGGCGGATCTTTATACGCCCGGTGCGGCGAACGCGCCGACGCCCGATCCGCTGAATCCTTACACTGTTGCGCTGGCAGATAATCTGGACCGGCTGAAACTGGATTACGATAAGATTGTGGGCCTGCACGGCCGCCTGGCGACTAAGGACGAGTTGATGAAGGCGGTTGGGCGCGGTACTCCTGCAAAACCGGCGGCCAGGTAAGGGAATTGAACGATGCCAGTCACTTATCGTGCCGATCACGTCGGAAGCCTGCTGCGTCCCGCGGTGTTGAAAGCTGCGCGCCATGACCCGGGGACCAGCCGAGCGGAACTGACTGCGCTCGAAGACCGTCTGATTCTGCGGGCACTGGACCGGCAGAAAGAAGCCGGCCAGAAGATTTTTACCGATGGCGAATTCCGGCGCGGTGGTTTTATGGGCGACTTCTACGATTCCGTGGAAGGCTTCGATCAAAACGCAGAAGTGGCGCGCACGTGGAAAGCGGGCGCGGTAACCGGCAATCGGCCGATGGCCGGGTCGCTCACGGGGATCGTGGTCGAGAAAATTCGGCAAACCAAACGCCTCACGAGTCATGAAGTGGGGTTTCTGAAACAGCACAGCCCGGGCGATATCAAGATGACCCTGCCCACGGCCAACCAGTTTCCCGCGATTGTTTACAAGAAAGGAATGAGCGAGAAGGCGTATCCGACGCGATCCGACTTCTTATGGGATGTAGTGCCGATCATAAAGGCTGAAATTGCTGCGCTGGTGGAAGACGGAGTGAAGTACATCCAGATCGACGCTCCGCGTTACAGCTATTACATCGATCCCAAATGGCGGAAGTATGTGCAGGATGAAATGGGTATGGATCCCGATCAGGCGCTGGATGAGGCGATTCGCGCTGACAACGCCTGTATCGAAGGCGTGCGGCGTGAGGGCGTGACTCTTGCGATCCATCTTTGCCGCGGAAACAACCAGAGCCACTGGTATGCGGAAGGCGGCTACGATCCGATCGCGGAAAAGCTTTTCAGCCAGCTTAACGTGGATTTGTTCCTGCTGGAGTATGAGTCGGAACGTGCCGGAAGTTTCGAACCGCTGCGTTTTGTGCCTGCGAATAAAGGCGTGGTGCTGGGACTGGTGAGCAGCAAGCTGCCGCAACTGGAGTCCACAGAAGACCTCATGCGCAGGGTTTCTGAAGCCAGCCGGTTTGTGCCGATGGAGAATCTGGCGTTGAGCCCGCAGTGCGGCTTTGCGTCGTCGCTCGAAGGGAACTTACTGACGGAAGAAGAACAATGGGCAAAGTTACGGCTTGTTGTTGATACTGCCCGGAGTTTGTGGGGTAGCTGAGGCAACGGTGGGCTGCATGGCTTTGAGGGCTGCAAGCGCCTGGGCGGTTCCGTGCGGATCAGGCGTCTTCATCTTCGCGTAGAACCCAAGGATGTTTTCGCGCAGCTCGGGAGTGACACCGTCGAATTTCTTCGTCGCCAGTTTCTTCAGGAGCTTGTCGTAGGTCTGGTCGCTCAGCTTGTATTCGCCGGGATGCACGGATTTTCCGGTATCGAGATCGCGGTTGGCAACCGAGAGGTCACCGGATTTGATTTGCGCCATGGAGTTGGTGTCGCGCTTTACAGCCGCGTCGAAGCTGTCTTCGAACATCTTTTCGGTCTGCGGTGTCGGCACCTTGTAGGCCAGACCCGAGAGAGGCCCGATCTTAGGAAGTATGCGGGTGGCAAAGGCGAGAAAGCGCGTGAAGAAGCCGGGCTGCTTGTAGCTTGTACCCCACTCTTTCGTGAAGCTGGACTTATTCAGATTGTAGATAAACTGCTTTCGCGAAACATTCGGAGCTTCCTTTACGATCTCGTCTTTCTTCAGAACCCAGGCGGCTCGGGTGACCGTGGGGATCATCGTGCTGACGGAGAAGCGATACGTGCCGAGAGCCAGGTCAAGTGCACCGAACACGTCTTTCAACTTCAGGCCATAGGTTTCCAGGAAGGCACGGTCCATCAGTTCTTTCGAGACGTTGAAGCCGATGAAGTCGTGATAAGCCTGCGGCGCATAGTGCCCCTTAGCTACCTGGAGCACATCGAAACCGAACTCGGTTTTGAGGTGGGATTTGCGATCGTCCCCGTATGTCACTTCATTGCCGAATTTTCTTTGCAGTTTCGGATAAAGGATCGGCACCGCGCGATTTACTGCGATCGAATGTCCGTCGACGTCCGCGCCATAGTGAGCGACGGCGCCGAGCGCGAACGCCAGTTCATCGAGGGTCTGGGCGTTTCTTACCATGGACTCGATGAAGTCCGCACTGCGCACATAGTGCGTAAGATCGCTGAACATGTGGCTGCCGAACGGGTAATAGCCAAGATCCTGAATGATGCAACCGCCGTAGGCATGGGCATGGGCTTCTGTCAGCTGATCGGGGGTGGCGTCCGGAAAATGCGCGCGCAGCACGGGCACCATGGAGTCTTTCCAGATGGTGTCCACAATCGCCTCGTGGGTGAGTACGGAATAGGCGCTGGCGGTAGAGGTAAAAACGCCGCCGATCAATAAGCTAAGTGTAAGATACAGTCTTCGTGGCCTGATCAGCATCGCACGTGAAGTGTGAGCAATCGAACTACCAACCGTCGATTATCAGGGCTTTTGCGCTGCCAGAAGGGTTTTTCAATACCGCGGCGGCAAGATGCTCTTTCTGTTGCCTGGCAGCACAAAATCGGAGGCGGCATGCCACTCCCGCGACTCTGCCGGCTTCGGGACCGGATGATGCGGCTCTTCCTGATGTCGCACGATCTTAATCCCTTCGATTGCGTAACAAATCACACCTCCCAGAATCCAGTTCGCGGCGCCCACGAGGAGAAGAAACATCTCCTGTTCGCGCGAGAGACTCCGAAACAGGATGTTGAGAACCGCAATTCCGCCAAGAATTACGCCCAGCCAGAACCACCAGAGAACCCAATGGTGAACACGCAGGTGAATATGCACGAAGGCCTCCTGATTATTTGACGTCAGGCGGACGCCGCAGGATACTACTGCAGAGACAGTATGCGGGTTTCGCGCTACGCGGCGACCGGCGGACGGTTTTTTCCGAAGCCTGTAGCCTGTTCGAACGCGTGCGCCATTTGCAAAACGCTGAAATCTTCCCGGTAGCGGCCGACGATCTGAATACCCACGGGAAGACCTTCCGGGGTGAAGCCGGCGGGTACTGAAGCAGCGGGATTGCCTGCGGCCGAGATGTACCAGCAGGACTTCATCCAGTCAATGTAAGTATCGAATTTCACGCCGGCGAGCTCGGTTGGATAAGGAGTGTCGATATCGAACGGCGGCAACTGAGTGGTCGGGAGGACGAAGTAATCGTATTTTGTGAGGAAGACCTGAAAGCCGCGCCAGAATTGGCCGTGGGCAGTGTCGGCACGGGCGACCTCCGCGCCTGTCAAACGCAGGCCTTCTTCGATCTCGCCTTTGAGCGTATCTTTGAACGCGTCGGGATGATCGTGCATGCGGGCGCCATATGTATTCGCCGAATTCCAGGCGCGCAGCACGCGGAAGGCAAGCTCGGCGGGGGCGAAGTCCGGTTCGGCCTGTTCGACAATGCAGCCCAGAGATTCGAAGGTCTTGCGATGCGCGTCGACAACGGTGCGCACGCGCGCGTCGAATGGCGCGCCGCCCAGATCTTTGAACCAGGCGATGCGCGTTCCTTTGAAGCTGCGGTCGAGCGGGCGGGCGAAGTGTTCGCCTGGCTCTTCGATGGAAAGCGGTGAGTTGGGGTCAGGGCCGGCGATTGTGCTGAGCGCCAACGCGAGGTCGGCGACCGTGCGTCCGAGGCAGCCTGAGGTCGTCAGTGTGAGCCACGCAAAAGCGGCGTTCGGATTCGGTACGCGGCCAGGGGAAGGTCGGAAGCCGACCACATTGCAGAAAGCGGCCGGATTACGCAGGGATCCGCCGGTATCGCTGCCGCTGGCGACGGGAACGAGGCCGCACGCCAGTGACACGGCAGCACCGCCGGACGAGCCGCCGCAGGTCTTTGTGAGGTCGTAAGGATTGTGGGTCGCGCCGAAGACTTTGTTGAAGGTCTGCGAGCCGGAACCGAACTCCGGGGTATTGGTTTTGCCGACGATGATGGCGCCGGCGCTGCGCATTCGGGCGACGACGATATCGTCCACGGCGGGGACATTGTCCTTGTAGAGCAGGGAACCGTATGTGGTCCGAATGCCGCGGGTTTCGAAGAGATCCTTGTGCGCGACGGGCAGCCCATGGAGGCGACCGAGCGGCTCGCGATGCGCCTGCATCTCATCGGCTTTGCGCGCGGCTTCAAGGGCTGAGTCAGGGACCAGAGTCACAATCGCGTTGACCTTTGGATTAACTCGCTCGATCTGTTTCAGATGCGCGTCGAGGGCTTCGCGCGCGGACAGCTTTTTCGTGCGGATCAGCTTCGCCATTTCCACGGCACTCATGAAACAGAGAGAATTCGAGGAGGCTTGCGCTTCCAGCGTGGTTTCCAGCAGCGGCGCGGCAGCAAGGCCCGCGAGGATTTCGCGGCGCGTCGGCAGGTTTTCGCTCATCGGTGTCTATCATCGCAGAAACCTGGCGGCTGAGCGGACCGGGCGGCAGGGTTATTGGGAAGACTTTTCGCGGTGCACGCGGTTGGATAATAGTTTTTTTGCTTTTTCCAGTTCGTTGCGCCGTTCCTCGGTGAGGCCTTTGCCACCGCGATTTATGAAGTAGGTCCCTGACCACCAGAAAAGTTCCCCGCGCTGACGCTTGGGGTTACACGGTGCCATAACCTCGAACGTGAGAGAGGGTAACTCTTCTCGCGGTCAATTTGCCGCCATCGGAGTCCCTCTATTTGCCGCGAGCGGCGCGTGTGCGGGCCGCTTTCTTTGCGGCGGCGCTGCGACTCGCCGGCCCGCGCTGCTGCGCGCTGGCTTTGGTCTGACGTGAGAGCGCTGCGTGCGAGGCTGCGGTGCTGCCCTCGCGTTTCAGCGCATCCGATGTCGCTCGTGAACGCGTTGCCGAAGGCTTGTCTGCCGAACCGGACTGGCCTTTCTCGTCGTCGCGCTCGGACTGGCGGCGCGTCTTTTCCGAAACGGCGCCTGACTTGGGCGGCGGTAGCTTTACCCCGGCTCGCCGTGCCTTCGAAAGCCCGATCGCGATTGCCTGCTTTGTCGACCGGGCGCCGTGCTTGCCCTCTTTCACATGCTCGATCTCTTCATGCACGAACTCGCCGGCCTGTGTAGACGGCGACTTACCTTCGCGTGCGTCCTGCTTCGCTCGATCCATCGTTTCCTTTTCAGGCATAACTGATCTCCCTGCGCGGACTGAAGCAATCGCGCTTCCTTGATGAGGAATGTCACAACTGGGACAGGCGTTCGGAAAGCCGCGCACGGCCAGCAGCTTCGCTCCAGGGCTCGCCGTAAAGCGTGGAGGGATTCGAGTTCTTCGTGAGTACTAACTGCACGTCGCCGATGCGGCGTTCGCGAAATGCACCTTCGCAGTAGGCCAGGTAGTAGTCCCACATGCGGCAGAAACGGTCGTCGAAGCCGAGTGCTTTCACTTCTCCGATCGAGTCGTGGAAGCGCCGCCGCCACTCCGCCAGGGTGTAAGCGTAATGCAGGCCGATGTCCTCCAGGTGATACAGCGACAGCTGGGTCGCACGCATGAGCGAATTCAGGATTTCGCGCACGGAGGCCAGTTGTGCGCCGGGGAAGATGCGCCGCTGGATCCAGTCGCTCTGCTTCGTGTAGTCCGGGAAACGGTGCTCATTCATAGTGATGGTTTGGATCGCCATCGAGCCCTCGGGTTTGAGCAGGCGGTCGCAGGCGGAGAAGAAGGCATCGTAATATCTCAGACCCACAGCCTCGAACATCTCGATGCTCACGATCTTGTCGTACGAGCCCTGCAGCCTGCGATAGTCCTCCAGCAGCAGCGTGATGCGTTTGCCTGCTTCACCCGCATCCGCGAAGCGATGCTGTGCTTCATCGTGCTGCTCGCGGCTGATTGTCGTGGTGGTGACGCGGCAGCCGCAGGTGCGCGAAGCGTGCAGCGCGAAGGCGCCCCAGCCGGTACGGATTTCGAGAACGTGATCGTCTGGCCCGAGACAGAGTTTGCGGCACATGCGGTCGAGCTTCTCTCTTTGAGCATCTTCAAGCGAAGCTTCGGAATGCAGGTAAACGGCGCTCGAATAAACCATGCCGCGATCCAGAAACAGGCGGAAGAAGTCGTTGCTGAGATCGTAATGGGCCTGAATATTACGCCTGCTGCCCTGGACGGAGTTGGCGTTGCCGCGATGTTTCAGGCGATGGAAGATCCGGCTGGCCAGCGAGAACAGCGCGTTGCCGCTCTCGAGCGAACTCATATTCCGTGCGGCGAGACGCACCACGGCGACTGGGTCGGGCGACGACCAGTCACCATCGACGTAAGAATCACCCGCGGCATCGTCGCCACCCCATAAGACGCGGGAAAAGAACCGTTCGTCGTGTACGGCGACACAAGCTTTCAGGTCGGCGCCGGGGTTGCCAAACAGGCGGGAACTATCGGGGCAGACGATTTCGAGCGCGCCGCCCTGTAGCTTCTCGAGCATTCGAAATACTGCTTTGCGTGCCAGACTCATGATCCTTTCGCGACCTCCTCATACTTTGCCGGCTTGAGCCGTGCAGGGTGTGTGAATACCGGGACCTTTTTCAGATACAGACGTAAGGCCTGCCAGTGAATGCCGAAGATCACAGAAGCCGTCATCCAAGGGTGCTTCAGCAGCGCGACGGTGAGATTTCCTGTGGTCCAGGGCTGATGTTCCAATGCGAGCGTGGCATCCAGCAGCCTGAGCCGGCTCCCGCCGCGTTCGATGGTATTCATGTGTGCAACTAATTTGCCGGATGGTTTCGCGAGCACGAACTCGTAATCGAGATTCATGCCCATGAAGGGCGAAACGTGCATGGTTTTCGGGCAGACGTAGCGGTTCGCGTGCTCCGACGGCAGTTGGTTGGCAGGCGACAACCAATAATTACGGCTTTCGCCGAACGTGCTGTTCACTTCGGCCAGGACAGCGCCAAGTTCGCCAGAGCTGTCGTAGCAAAAATAGAACGAGATCGGATTGAAGCAATATCCGAGATAACGAAGATGCGTCAGCAGATAAACGGGCCCGTCGGGTAGTTGAACG
>ODAK010001459.1_pt1 | contig 25798 bp, 23 predicted proteins | sample 1539591 | NCBI WGS metagenome assembly ODAK01 (sample SAMEA3539303, study PRJEB22396) | soil metagenome | biome: tundra; feature: field; material: soil | place: USA | collected 2010-05 | depth 0.15 m
CCGGCTCGGCGGCGCCGGAGCTGATGAGGATGCGGCGGCCGGGGAGGATGGCGCGCACGGCCTCTTCGGCCGTGGCGATTTTGCGGGAGTAGCGGGTTTTCCAGTCGAGATCGAATGTCATAGGGAGAAATCTAGCCCCCTGGAGCGTTCACGGGAACTGATGCGGGTGAATCTGGCGGCGCTTGTTAAGCTGACTCCGTGGGGGCGTTCTTCATCGGAATCGACGGCGGCGGGACCCGGACGCGCGCCGTCGTGGCGGCGGCCGATCTCGTGCCGCTCGGCCGGGGAGCCTCGGGGCCGGCGAACGCCGCGACGGGACCCCTGCCGCGCGTCGTCGAGACGGTTCACGAAGCGGCGGCGGACGCGCTCGCCGCGGCAGGCGCCGCCTACCGCGACCCGAACCGCGTCGCGATCGGGCTCGCCGGCATCGATTCCATTCACGACCGCCGGCCTCTTCTCGGCGCGCTCGAAAGCGTGTTCGGCGCAGGGCGCGTCCTCCTGACGAGCGACGCGCGCATCGCGCTCGCCGGAGCATCGAGAGAGGCTCTCGACGCCCCGGCCGTCGTCCTCATCGCCGGGACGGGCGCGATCGCCTTCGGCCAGGGACGAAACGGCGCGACGGCGCGGGCGGGCGGCTACGGGCCCGTGATCGGCGACGAGGGCTCGGGCTACGCGATCGCGCGGCGGGGGCTGAGCGCGGTCGTGCGCGAGATCGACGGCCGCGGCCCAAAGACGGCGATCAAAGAGCGCCTTTTCGCGACCGAGGACGTCCGCTCGATCACGGACCTCCTCGAGCACGTGTATCACTCCGAGAGCGGCGCGGCCGACGTCGCCGCCTACTATCCGGTCGTTCTCGCCGCGGCGAAGGACGGCGACGCCGAGGCGCGGCGCATTCTCGAAGAGGCCGCGCTCGAGCTGGCCCTCGACGTCGTCACGGTCGTCCGTAAGCTCGGCCTCGAGGCGGAATCGTTCCCCGTCGCGACGATCGGCAGCGTCCTTTCCGCCGGCTCCCCTCTCCTCGATCCGCTCCACGCGGCGATCGCGGCGGTGGCGCCCGGAGCGACGGTCGGGCCGCCGGCCTTTCCTCCGGAGATCGGCGCCATCCGCCTCGCGCTCGCCGAGGAGAAATGAGCGCGACGCTCGACCTCCTCACGCGGCTCCACGAGGCCGACCGCGCGGTCGAGGACGCCGTGAGCGCGGCTCTTCCCGCGATCGCCCGAGCGGCCGACGCGATCGCCTCGCGGATCGAGGCGGGCGGCCGGTGGTTCTATGCGGGCTCCGGTACGAGCGGCCGGCTCGGTGCGCTCGACGCCGCGGAGATCCCGCCCACGTTCGGGACCGAGCCCTCGCTCGTCGTCGCGCTCCTCGCGGGCGGCCCCGAGGCAATGTTCGAGGCCATGGAGGGCGTCGAGGACGACGCGGATGCGGGCGCGCGCGACCTCGTCGCGGCGGGCTTCAACGGGAAGGATGCCGTCGTGGGCATCACCGCGAGCGGCACGACCCCTTACGTGATGGGCGCTCTAGGAGAGGCGAAGCGCGCTGGCGCCCTCACGGTGGCCCTCGTGTGCCGGCCGAACGGGCCGCTCGAGAGGCTGGCCGACATCGGCATCCTCCTCGACACCGGGAAGGAAGTCCTCGCCGAGTCCAGCCGCCTGAAGGCCGGAACCGCGCAGAAGATCGCCCTCAACATGCTGTCCACCGCCGTCATGGCGAAACGAGGCCTTGTCTACCGCGACGAGATGGTCGCGATGCGGCCGACCAACGCGAAGCTCCGGAAACGCGCGATCCGCATCGTCCGGGACATTGCGGAAACGTCCGAAGAGAACGCCGAAGAATTTCTTAGAAGGGTTAACTGGCATTTGCCTTCCGCACTCATCGCGGCGAAATGGGGACTTTCAGCAGAGGCGGCGGCTCTTCACCTTTCTAAGCAGAAAAACAACGTGGCCGCCGCCTTGAGCTCGCCTCCTGAGCGAGGCGGCGCATGAGCGAGGGAGCAAAGGGTCTTCTGGATCTCCACATCCATGGCGCGTTCGGCGTGGACGTGTTGACCGCCTCCCCCGCCGACCTCGACCGCCTTTCCGCTGGATTGTCCGCGCGCGGCGTCTCGGGCTTTCTCCCCACGCTCGTCCCGCAGCCGCTCGGCGAGATGGCCGCGACGGTCGCGCGCCTCTCGGCGTGGATGCGCTCGCGCCGCGCTGGCGACGGACGCGGGGCGATGCCCCTCGGAATCCACTTCGAGGGGCCGTTCGTCTCGGCCGCGCGCTGCGGCGCGCTCCACCGTTCGTGCTTTCTCGACGGGAGCGATTCGAGGAAGCTCGACGCGTTCTTCGAAGCGCTCGGCGATCCGCCCGGGCGCTCGATGACGACGCTCGCGCCCGAGATTCCGGGCGGGATCGCGGTCGTCAACGCGTTCAAAAAGAGAGGCTTTTTCGTCTCCATCGGACACACCGAGGCGGGCGCCTCCACGCTCGACGAGGCGCTCGAGGCGGGAGCGTCGCACATGACGCATTTCGGCAATGCGATGAAGCCGCTCCACCACCGCGACGTGGGGCCCATCGGCTGGGGGCTCGCGACGGACGGCGTCACGGTGGACGTCGTCGCCGACCTCCACCATCTTGCGCCGGAGATGCTGCGCCTCGTCCTGAAGGTCAAGGGCGAAGGCCACGTCGCCCTCATCAGCGACGCGATGCCCGCCGCGGGCCTCGGGGACGGCACCTACACAATCTGGGGAGAGACGCTCACCGTGAAGAACGGTGCCGCGCGCAACGCCGCGGGCGCGCTCGCGGGCTCGACCTGCCTCCTCGACGAGTGCGTGACGCACCTCGCGTCCATCGGCGTCCCGAAAGACGTGGCCCACCGGATGGCGAGCGACGTGCCGCGAGGAATTTTCCTGTCGTAACTCAAATCTTCCAGAACCAGCCGCGCTTCTCGAAGACGCGCAGCACGGCCCACCAGAAGACGATCGTCACGAGCGCGAAGGCGTGAGAGCGCAGCGTCGGGTCAGAGATAAAGGAAAAACCGCCCCCGTAAAGCCACGCGTGAAGCGTGACGACCACCCCGGCCGGGTCCGTCCACTTGACGAGGCCGAACGTCTTGGCGAGAAGGCCCGAGAGGAAGAACACCAGGAGCGGGTTCGTGCCGAACGTGAAGAAGAACGCGAACGGTCTCTTCCATCCAAGGACGTCGACGATGAAGAGGCAGATCGCGAGAGTGACGAGCGCGGCACCGGACGTGAAGATCACGTACGAGCCGGTCCACAGGTTTTTGTTGATCGGGAGCGCTCGTCCCCACAGGAGGCCCGCCGCGGTCGCGGCCGCCCCCCAGGCGAGGAGACGCGCGACCTTCTGCCGGACCGTCGCGGCGCCCTTCAGGAAGAACCCCGTGAGCGTCCCCGTGAGCATCGTCGCGATCGCGGTGAGCGTCGAGACGATCCCCTCGGGGTCCCAGCCCTGCACGTTCTTCCAGAGATGGCCCTTCAGCAGCGCGAGGTCCACGGCACGCTGCACATTCCCCTGTGGGGTGAGGTCGAACCCCGTGCAGAGAAGAATTCCCGTGTGAGCGGCGAGGAGGAGGGCGGCACCCACCGCGACTCCCACGACGCGGCGCCTCCACATGGCGAGCACGAGCCACGTTCCGAGGACGAAGACGACGCCGATACGCGGCAGGACGCCGGGGATCCGGAGGCGCGCGAGGCGGTCGAGGAACGGAACGAACGGATAGAACGCCATCAGCCATCCCACGACGACGATCGTCATCCCGCGCCGGAAGGCGCGGCGCGCGAGGTCGAGACGGTCCGCGCCCTGCGCCATGCGCTTTTCGAGCGAGAACACGCCCGCGACGCCCACGATGAACAGAAACCACGGGAAGATGAGGTCGGTCGGCGTCCAACCGTGCCACTCCGCGTGGTCGAACGGCCAGTAGAGATGCGCCCAGTCGCCCGGGTTGTTGACGAAGATCATCCCCACGACCGAAAGGCCGCGGAAAACGTCGAGGGCAGCGAGGCGCCCGCTGGCGGCGGGCGCGGGAGCGGGGGAAGAAGAGGAAGGGAGATTTTGCTCGCCTGTGATGGGCACATGTTAGAACGAGTGAGCGAGGGAGTAGACGGTGAGGATGCATTTCTTAGAAGGTGAATGTGCTAGCGCCCCGCCGTGGCGCCGCCTCGGCACCACGCGAGAACCTCATACCCCTTTCAAAGAAAAGCGCCCTCACCAGACGTTCCGCCAACGCAGGCCTCGCGCCGCCCTCGGACTGGCCCTATTAGCAGAATCTCTTCTCTTTCTTTCTTCCTGCACGACGATCCCGTCTTCGCTCCATGTCACGCCTCCCGCCGCGTCTCTCGCCCGCCGCGTCGCGAAGCTCGCGGCGAGCAGCGGAGCGCGGATGGGAATCGTGGCGCTTCACGTCGAGAGCGGGCGGCGCCTCGAGCTGAACGCCGACGACGAGTTCGAGGCCGCGAGCGTCATCAAGGTCGCGCTCCTGACCGAGGCGGCGGCCCTCGAGCGCGAGGGCCGCTTCGACCTGACGGACCGCTGGAGGCTGACCGCGAAGAACGTGGCCGCGGGTTCGGGAATGCTCGACGAGTTCGACCCCGGCCTCACACCCACCAACCGCGACCTGCTTCAGCTCATGATCGCGATCTCCGACAACACGGCGGCCGACCGCTTCATCGACCTCTTCGGCGCGGAGGCCGTGAACGCGCGCATGGCTGCGCTCGGCCTGCCCGGCATCCGGCTCGTGGGCCGCATCCCGGACAGGGGCCAGGAGCCCCCGAAGTGGCCGCCCCTCGGCGTCATGACGCCCCGCGACACGGCAGAGCTCTACCGGCGTGTCGCGACGCGCACGCTCCTCGACCCCGCGAGCGACCGGCTCCTCGCGAAGCTCCTCGCGACAGAGCACACGCATGACCGCTTGCCCCGGCTGCTCGTCGACGAGCCTGGGAGGTCATGGGCCGGCAAGACGGGCAGCTACGGCGGCGTGCGTAACGACTCGGGCATCCTCACGACGAAGAAGGGCCGCTTCGTCCTCGTCGCGTTCGCCGACCGCATTCCCGACACGGTGGACGGAAGGGCCCGTGCGATCCGCGCGATGGGCGACATCGCCGCGGCCATCGTGAACGAGTGGTCCTCTTCGCTGCCCGACCTCGAGCCCGTCGTCGAGCCTCCGCTCCCGCCGGTCCTCATGCCGCCGGTGCCGCGCGCCGAGATGACGCTCGCCGAGGCCCGGGCGAACCCCGACGCTCTTCACCTCGACCGCGTCTTCCGCGACACGGACCGCCGCTTCTGGGATCTCTGGCGCGCTGCGGGCGGAGACGTGGCGGACGCCTGCCTCATCCCGATGCCGAACTCCTGGTGGGAGGGTTACGAGCCGTTCAAAATCGAGCCGATCTCCGCGCTCGTTCTCCACCACACGGCGCAGGCCACCGACGAGGAGTGCATCGCGCTTTTCGAGAAGCCGGAAAGCAAAGTCTCCTCGCACTTCCTCGTCGGCCGCGACGGCCGCCTTTTTCAGTTCGTCTCGCTCGAGCACCGCGCGTGGCACGCGGGCGTTTCACTCCTCCACGGGCGCATGGCCCTGAACCGCACCTCCGTCGGCGTCGAGATCACCGGCGACGGAAACCGGTATCCCTTCACGCCCGCCGAGGTCGAGACGGTCGTACGGCTCGTGGGAGTTCTCACGGCGATGTTCGAAATCGACGCGCCCTGGATCGTCGGGCACCAGCACATCGCGCCCGACCGGAAAAACGACCCGGGCGCGCTCTTTCCCTGGAACGAGGTCGTGAGACGCGGTCTCGCTCTCGCCCAGAAACTGAGCGCACAGACGGGTCGATCCGCTCCTTGACAACGCCAGGGGACGGTTCGTTATAGGATTCGCCGACCATGCCCAGTCGGTTCTCCCGTCTCGATGACGCCGAGGCGCTGAGACGCTTCGTGCGCGATCTCCGCGAGGGGATCTACGTCACGGACGAAGCCGGCCGGATCGTGGACGGCAACCCGGCCTTCCTCGCGATGCTCGGGGTCGCGTCGCTCGAGGACGCCCGAAAGATGAAGCGTACCGATTTCATCGGAGACGCGTCGCACCGCGAGGCCGAGCTCCTCGTCCTCGAGCGCGACGGCGCCGTCCGCGATTTCGAGCTCGAGATCCGGCGGAGGGACGGCGAGATCCGGACCGTCATCGACACGGCTTACCGCTGCGTCGACCCGGAGACGGGAGAGGTTTACTACCAGGGCATCCTGATCGACATCACGGATCGCAAGCGTCTCGAGGAACGCCTCCTCGACCAGAGCCTCCGCGACCCGCTCACGGGCTGCTGGAACCGGCGCTATCTCACCGAGTTCGCCGCGCGTCACGCCGATTCCGGCGGCACATGGGGCTGCATCATGGTCGATATCGACCATTTCAAGCAGTACAACGACGAGTTCGGGCATGCGGCGGGCGATGCCATCCTGAACCGGGTTGCTCGTTTTCTGATGCGCACGACGCGCGCCGAGGAATCCACGGTGCGCATGGGCGGTGACGAATTCCTGCTCCTCCTCGACGGCGTGGACGCCGCCGCCACCGAGAACACGAGTCAGCGCCTCGTGTTCCTGGCCAACCGCGAGCTCCTCGTGCCCTTCTCGCTCGGGTGGGCCGCGCGAGAGGACGGCGAGTCGCTCGAGAAGACGATCGCGCGCGCGGACCACCGCCTCCTGCGCGCGCGCGGACTCACGCGCTCGGGCGAGCGGCCGAAGATCTTTCTCGCGCCGAGGAGCTGAACGCGCCCGGCTAGGCCGCGGCCATCACGACGCCCAGCCCGGGCGCATCGGGCAGCGACCAGAGGCCGTTCGCGATCGAAAGTCCCTTGAATGGATCTCCCGCGAGGAGGAGATTGCCGTCGATGTCGAGCCAGTCGAAAAGCGGGCCCACGGCGACACCCCCCGCGATGCCGAGCGACGATTCGATCATGCAGCCGAGCATCAGCTTGAGGCCCAGGGCGTGTGCCACGGCCGTCATCTCGTAGACGCGTGTGATGCCTCCAGACTTCGCGAGCTTCAGGACGACGCCGTCGAAGAGGCCCGCCTTCGACGGTAGGTCCGAGGCGTGGAGGACGCTCTCGTCCCCCAGAATCGGAAACGTCGCGAGACCCTTGAGCTTCGCCATCTCGCTGTCCATCGCCGCGGGCATGGGCTGCTCGAGGTAGATCGGTTTGATCGTGTTCAACCAGGCGATCTTCTTCTTCGCCTCGTCCACGCTCGTCCAGCCTTCATTCGCGTCCACGGTGATGGGCTTGTCGGTGACCGAGCGGATCGCCGCGATGTTCTCCTCGTCGTTCGGAAGCCCGATCTTGATCTTCAGCTTCGGAAACGCCGCGGCCTCACGGACCTTCTGCTTCATGACCTCCGCGGTGTCGATGCCGATCGAGAACGTCGTGACGGGCATGCGCCCCCTCGGGACTCCGAGAAGCTCGTGCACGGGCCTGTTCAGCCTCTTGCCCTTCCAGTCCCAGAGCGCGAGGTCCAGAGCGGCCACGACCTCGGTGTCCGGCCCCGCCTCCTTCTCGGCGCGTTCCAGCCACGTGAGGTGCTCCCAGGGCGAGAGGCCCGCGACGGCCCCTTTCACGCGGACGAACGCCGCCTCCGACGTCTCGAAGCTCTGGTTCCACCGCTTGTTCGCCGCGGCCTCGCCATAGCCGGTCACGCCCTCGGCCGTCAGCGTCAGGAGGCCGTTTTTCTTTTCGTCGGACGAGCCGCGCGCGATCGTCCACGTGTGCGCGAGCTTGAGCGGAAGCGGACGGTAGGACAGCGACACGTCGGGCGCGCCGGAGGCCTTCGGCATCCCGTCGGCCGAAAGCGCGGAAGGCAGGGCGGAAGAGGCGGCGGCGGCGGCGGCGGAGGCGAGAAGGCCGCGGCGGGAGATGGGCTGCGTCATGGCGGAATTATGGTGTGAGAATGACCGAATGCGCCACCCGATGACGACCGCGGACGGAAGAGCCTGCCTGCGCGCCCTTTCCGCGGCTGTTTTTCTCTTCTCATTCGAAGAATTCTCCTTCGCAGCCGTCGTCACGGCCGCCGTTCAGGACCTCTACGTGAGGCCCGACGAGACGTCTTCCGTCGACGACCAGGTCATCCTCGGCGAGCGCGTGGAGATCCTCGAGGATGCGGCAGGTTTCGCGAGAGTGCGGACGGCGGCGGGCGAGGTCGCGTGGATTCCGGAGAGCGCGCTGCGCCGGGGCGATGCCCCGGCGCCCGCGGGCGCAGAAGTTGTTCGCGTGACGTCTAACTTCGCGCACATCTACGCGACACCCTCGTTCACGAAGCAGAAGCCGCTCCTCACGGCCCCAGTAGGGGCGGAAATGGCTTTTTCGGACTTCTTAGAAGGTAAAGAGGGCGAGAAATATTCGTGGGTCCGGGTGGTGTTGCCGGACGGGCGCGTCGGTTTCGTCGCGCGAACGGACGTCGCCCTCGTCCCCTTCGAAGAAAATCCCCCCCTTCGTTCCCCTTCCGAATGGCTCGCGTTCGGCCGCCGCTTCCTCGGCGCGCCCTATATGTGGGGCGGCACGACGCCCCTCGGGTTCGACTGCTCGGGGCTCGTGCAGAGGATTTTCCGCGAGCACGGCGTGCTTCTGAAGAGGAACAGTTACGAGCAGGCTTTTCAGGATCCTCAGCTCATCCCGGTTTCCCTCGAAGCTCTTCGCCCCGGCGACCTCCTGTTCTTCGGCACAGAGGACAGGATCGACCACGAAGCAATGTGGCTCGGCGACGGCACGGTCCTGCAGTCCACGCGTCACGGCGTGCCCGGCGTGCAGGTCACGCCGTTCGACAGCCCGTTCCTCAAGCCGCTCTTCCGGTACGCCCGAAGATTGAAGACTTCTTCGAATGAGAAGAGCGGGCCGGAGCTCACGGATTCGAAAGTGCACAACCTGCAGCGCGTCCTCGAGGCGATCGCCGACGGCAGCGGGGCGCGCTTCGGCATCTTTTTCAAGGACCTCGCGAGCGGCAGGACCCTTTCCAAGAATTCTTCGGTCTCCATGCACGCCGCCTCCACGATGAAGACGCCCGTCCTCCTCGAGGTCCTGCGCCGCGTGGACTCGGGGACACTCGCGTTCACGGACGAGGTGCTGGTGAAGAACGAGTTCAAGAGCCTCGTCGACGGCTCGCCGTTTTCGATCGGCCTCGAAGAAGGCGACGGCCCGACGATGACAAAACTCGGCGGGAAGGCCACGCTCGAATTCCTCGTCACGGAGATGATCGTCCGTTCCTCCAACCTCGCGACGAATATCGTCCTCTCGCTCGTCGGGCCGGAGAGCGTCCAGGCGTTCACGGACGCGCTCGGCGCGCCCACCGTGAAGGTACGGCGCTGCGTCGAGGATTCGAAGGCGTTCGACAAGGGCGTCAACAACGAAACGGACGCCGCGGGCATGGCCGCGGTGATGGAAGCCGCGGTGCGGTCGCCGAAGCTCTCGGCCGCCGCGAGAGCGAAGGCGTGGGAAATCCTAACTGGCCAGACGTTCAACGAGGAGATCCCCGCCGGCCTCCATCCCCAGTCGGGAGCGATCGTGGGCCACAAGACGGGAAACATGTCCACCTCGCAGCACGACGCCGCGGTCGTCCGCCTGCCCGACGGGCGCGCGTACGTCCTCGTCCTCCTCGCGAACGACTTCGGCGCGAACGAGGAGGGACGCCGGAAGGTCATCGACGCCGCGCGGAAGATGTCGCGCGCCGCCTGGGAGGCGATGATCGCGCCGTGAAGCGCGGCGTCGTTCTCGGCCTCCTCGTCCTCTACGTCGTCTGGGGCTCCACGTATCTCGCGATCCGCTATGGGCTGGAATCGATTCCGCCGTTCGCGATGTCGGGTCTTCGCTACGCGAGCGCCGGCGCGATCCTCCTCGCTGCCGCGAAGGCGAGGGGGGCGTCCCGCGTCGCGGCCCGCGACTTCGTTCCCGCCTTCACGTGCGGCGCCCTGCTGCTCCTCTGTGGAAACGGCGGAGTGGTCTGGGCCGAGCAGCGAATCTCATCCGGCCTCGCCGCCCTCCTCATCGCCACCGAGCCCCTTTTCATCGTCCTCCTGCGGGCGCTGCCTCCCGAGCGGCACGTACCCGGCGGCCGCGCTCTTTTCGGCACCGCCCTCGGGCTTTCGGGTGTCGCGCTCCTCCTCGGCCCCGCGCGGCCGGGCCGCCAGGGGATTGACCTCCTCGGGGCCGCGGTGGTCCTGTTCGCCGCGTTCGCGTGGGCCCTCGGGTCCCTTCTCTCGCGGCGTTTCGCGCCGGCCGCGTCGCCGCTTCAGGCAGCGGCGCTCCAGATGCTCGCTGGCGGAGCCCTTCTTCTCGCGTTGTCCCTGGCGACGGGCGAATGGGCCCGGTTTTCGCTCGCGCACGTCTCGGCGCGGTCTTTCGCGGCGCTTCTCTATCTCATGGTTTTCGGCTCGCTCGTCGGTTACACGACCTACGTCTGGCTCCTCCGCGTGGCCGACCCGTCGCGAGTCTCGACGTACGCGTTCGTGAACCCGGTCGTGGCGGTCTTTCTCGGCTGGGCGCTGGCCGGCGAAACGGTGACCCTGCGGATGCTGGTCGCGGCGGCCGTCATCGTGGCTGCGGTCGTCCTGATCACTCTTCGGGAACGCGCCTCTCATCCGCGACGGGGCCTGTGATAAAAAGGCGCCCAAAAGAAAAAGGAGGATCTGTCATGACGAGGAAGTCCCTTGCTCTTACCGTTCTCATTTCGTCCGTGCTCGCCCTCGGCATCGCGGTTCGGGGAGAAGACGCCAAGAAGGCCGGGGCCAAGGTCAGCGGCTCGCAGGCCGTGGACGAGGCCTGGACGAAGGCCATCCTCGCGAACGATCTCGACGCCGTGGTCGCCTGTTACGCGCCTGACGCGGTGCTGTGGTCCCCTGGAGATCCCGAGTCGAAGGGCGGGAAGGCGATCCGCGAGGCCTATGCGGCCCTTCTCAAGGACAACACCGTCAAGGATGCGAAGCTCAGCGACACCCACTACAAGACAGTCGGTACGACGTCCGTCGGCTGGGGACACTTCTCGCTGACGCTCGCGCCGAAGGCGGGTGGCGCACCGATCACGATGACCGGCCGGTTTACCAACGTCACGGCGGAAAAGGACGGGAAGTGGGTCTACATCAACGACCACGCCTCGGCCGAACCGCCCCCTCCGGCGCCGGCTACTCCCGCGAAGAAGTAGCTACTCGATCGCTTCTCCGCCGCGCGCACGCGCGAGGTGGTCCATGGCGCCATCCGGCCACTCGAGCGCGCCGCGCGCCTGCGAGGAGAGCTTGCCCTCGGCGGTGAAGAACATCGTCTCGAGGGGTCGTTTGCAGTTCAGCTTCTGCGTCGCGTCGCCTGTCGGGTCGAGGACGAACGTCGCCGGCGCCGGCGCGACGAGCCCCTTCTGCTTCAGCCAAGCGTCCAGCGTCGCGAAGTCGCGGTCGTGCGCGATGAGGACGAATTCCACGCCGGGATCCGCCTTCAGCTCTTCCTGCAGGCGGAAGATGCCCGCCAGCTCCTCGGCGGCTCCCGGCGCCGAGGTCGAGAAAAAGTGGAGGATGAGCGCCTTTCCCGGCCGCCCGACGAGGTTGCGGGTCTTCCCCTCCCGCGTGGTCACGTTCAGGCGGCCCCCCGCGTCGAGGTTCAGGATTCCGTGGTCGTGGTCGGGATGGGTCGCCGGGACGAGAGAGAGCCAGTAAGCCCACGCGAATCCGGCGGCGAAGAGGGCGAGGGCGCCGAACAGAAAGACGCGGCGGCGGGACGGTGTCATGGAGCGCTCCCGGGGTTCCCGGCGGGACGGACGTCGCTTTCCGTGTCCACGCGGAACCGTTTGAGATTCGCGAATTCGATTCGAAACGAGGTATCGAGACGGAAGAAAAGAGCCTTCTTTCCCGTCAGCCGAAGCTCGACGGTGCAGGGAAACCACAGCTTTTCCCCGAGCGGCTGGCCCGTGTACGCGATCTCCGCCGCCTTCACGTTCACGGCGAGACCGCCCGCCGCCTTCACGGGCTTCGTGAGGTGTGCGACGACGGAGCGAACCTGAAAGTCCACCGCGTCGATGAGCGCGCGGCCTGAGAGCGCATTCAGTGCCCGGTCCCCGAGGCTCTTCGGCGCGGGCGCCGCGGGGTCGGGCGCGAAGTCGAGGACGTACGCGGGGCGGCCCTCCACGACTTCCTCGCCCACGACGCGGATGACGAACCGGCCGATGAGGTCCGACAGCCGCTTGCGGCCGACGATTGGATCGTCCTCGTCGCCGGAGACCTTTTCAGCCCGGCGGGCTTCCGCGACGCCTTTCTCTACGAGGCGCTTTTTCCGGTCCTTCTCGTCCTCCTCGGCGGCCTTGCGTTTCTCGGCCTCGGTCGCGGGGCGGCCGTCGACCTCGACGAGCTCGCGCGAGCCTTCCGCGTCACCGTTCCCCGACAGCACGTAGAAGAGGCGCGACGCGATCTCCTTGGCCCGGCCGTCCGAGCCCCACTCGATCTTCACCTCGCGCTGGTCGAACGTGGCGTCGTCGAACGCGGCCTCGGCCCGGCGCTGGCTTCTCACGACGCGCCGCACGAGGTCGCGCGCATCCACCTCGAACGCCGGCGCCACGACCTCCGCGCCCACCGCTCCCGGAAGGAGCGAGATCGCGAGGGCGGCGCAAGCCGGCGAACGAGCCTTCATGACCTCCAGACTATACGGCGCCGGGATTTCGGTACGATGCGTGGACAAGGAGAGCGGATGCGCGTCGTCGTGGCGGGCGGAACCGGGTTCATCGGTTCGGTGCTCTGGGAGAGCCTGCTCGCAAAAGGGCATGACGTCGTGTTGCTCACGCGCGACGCTTCCCGCTCGCGAGACCACATTCACCCGAAGGTCCACGTCGTGTCGTGGGCGCCCGGCGCCGCTTGGGAGTCGTGGGTCGACGGCGCGGGGGGAATCGTGAATCTCGCGGGCGAAAGCATCGCGCAGCGCTGGACGAACGCCGCGAAGGCCCGGATCGTGGCGAGCCGCCTCGAAGCCACCGAGAAGCTGTGCGCGGCGATCCAGAAGGCGATCCTGAAGCCATCCGTCCTCGTGAACGCTTCGGCGGTCGGCATTTACGGCCCGCGAGGCGAGGAAACCCTCTCCGAAGATTCACCGCTCGGAAGCGATTTCCTCGCGACGACGTGCGCGGCGTGGGAGGAAGCCGCGAGCGTGGCCGAGCCGCTCGGCGTTCGCGTGGCTCTGATCCGGACCGGAGTCGTACTCGGCCGCGAGGGCGGTGCGCTCGCGAAGATGCTCCCGCCCTTCAAGGCTTTTCTCGGCGGCCCCATCGGCGGGGGCGGTCAGTGGATGTCGTGGATCCATCGGGACGACCTCGTGGCTCTCTACGCCTTCGCCCTCGAAAATCCGGAGGTTGTGGGCCCGCTCAACGGCACCGCGCCGAATCCCGTCACGATGAAAGCCTTCGCCACGGCCCTCGGGCACGCGCTGCACCGGCCGAGCTTCCTGTCGGCGCCCGCGCCAGCAGTACGCCTCCTGCTCGGCGAGATGGCGACGGTCGTGCTCGACGGCCAGCGCGTCGTTCCGAAGAAAGCCGAGGGGCTCGGTTTCCGGTTTCGCTTCCCCCAGATCGACGCCGCTCTTCGGGACGTCGCGGGAGGCTGACGCATGGCCCTCGTTGGCCGCAGCGTTCCGCGCGCGGATGGACCGGCCAAGGTCGCCGGGACGGCCCGCTACGTCGACGATCTCACGCGACCGGGCGCCCTCCTCGGCGCGACCCTCCGCAGTCCTGTGGCGCGGGGGCGTTTGCGAGGCATCCGAAGGGATCCCGCGTTCGACTGGGCGGGCGTGACGGTCGTGACCGCCGAGGACGTGCCGGTGAACGTCGTCGCGCTCATCGAGGAGGACCAGCCCGTCCTCGCTTCCGACGAAGTGCGCCACGCTTACGAGCCGATCGCGCTCGTGGCGGCCGAGGATCCCGTCCGCCTCGCCCGTGCCCTGCGCGCGCTCACGCCCGAGATCGAGCCCCTGCCGCCCGTCCTCACGGTCGCCGACGCGCTCGCGCGAAAGGCCCAGATTCACGGGCCGGACAACGTCTTTGCGACATACCGGATCTCGAAAGGCGACGCCGCCCAGGCGATCGCTTCGAGTCCGGTCCGCCTGACCGGCCGGTACCGCACGCACCATCAGGAGCAGCTCTACATCGAGCCTCAGGGCATGCTCGCGTTCTGGGACGCCAACGGGGCTCATTTGGTGGGCTCGCTGCAGTGCCCGTTCTACGTTCACAAGGGTGTCAAGCGCACGTTCAGCCTCGACGACGCGCACGTGGACGTGACGCAGGCCGTGACGGGCGGCGGATTCGGCGGGAAGGAGGAGTACCCCACGCTTCTCGCTCTCCATGCCCTCCTGCTCGCGAAGAAGAGCGGCCGGCCCGTGAAGATGATCTACAACCGGCAGGAGGACGTCGAGGCGACGACGAAGCGCCATCCCTGTGAGGTGACGATCGAGTCCGGCTGCGACCGCGAGGGAAACCTGTCGGCCGTCTCGATCAAGGTCCTCATGGACGGCGGCGCGTACGTCACGCTGACTCCGGTCGTCCTCTCGCGCGCCGCCCTCCACGCGGCCGGCGCCTACCGCTGGGAGCACGTCGCGATCGAGGCCGTCGCGGTCGCCACGAACACGCCTCCGAACGGCGCCTTCCGAGGCTTCGGAGCGCCGCAGACGATCTGGGCCATCGAGCGGCACATGGACCGAATCGCGCGCGAGCTGTCCGCCGACCCGCTCGAGCTGCGCGAGAAGAACCTCCTCCGGGTCGGCGACACGACGCCGACGGGCCAGTTCCTGAAGGAGTCGGTCGGCGTCCAGCGCTGCGTCGAGGAGGCGAGAAAGGCGAGCGGATGGGACAAGAAGCGTGCCTCGCTCGGTGCGGCCGCGCCCACGCGGCCGGTCTCCGCGCTGCTTCGCCGGAGCGCGCCGGGCAGTTCCGCCCCCCGCAAGGCTCGCGGCATCGGCGCGAGCGTCTTCCTGCACGGAGCGGGCTTCACGGGCTCGGGCGAACGCAGGCTGAAGGGTCGGGTGGCAATCGACATGCTGCGTGGCCCTTCGGGGAAAAAGCCGCTTTTCCGGATCCGCACGGCGTCGACGGAGATCGGCCAGGGCACCGAGACGGTCTTCCGGCAAATTGCGGCCGAGGCGCTCTGGGTCTCGATGGACCGCGTGGAGTTCGCCACGCCGTCCACCTCCGTCGTCCCAGACTCCGGCCCCACCGTCGCGTCGCGGACCGTGATGATCGTCGGCTCGATCGTCGAACGCGCCGCGCGCGACCTCTTCGCACGCACCGAGAACGAGCGCCAGAAGGGCGGAGGCTCGTTCGACGACGCGGCGCTCCGCCTCCTCGCCGGGAAGGAGCCGGTCGTCTCCGAGAAGACGTACGAGACGCCGGGGGACGTCGTCTGGGACGACGAGACGTACCGCGGAGACGCGTATCCCGTATTCGCGTGGGGCTGCGACATCGCCGAGGTGGAGGTGGACCTCGACACGTTCGAGACGACGGTGCTCGGCTTCTGGGCCGTCCAAGACGTCGGAAAAGCCATCAACCCGCTCCTGTGCAAGGGGCAGATCGAAGGAGGGACGCTCCAGGCGATCGGCTGGGCGCTGAACGAGAGGCTCGTCGTCGAGGAAGGCAGGATCCTGAACGCCCGCATGGCGAATTACATCGTCCCCACGAGCCTCGACGCTCCGAGGTTCACGACGGTTCTCGTGGAGGATCCCTACTCGATGGGGCCGGGCGGCGGCGCCAAGGGAATCGGCGAGCTGCCCATGGACGGCGGCGCGCCCGCAATCGCGGCCGCGATCGAGCACGCGACGGGCATCGTGCGCGACGACCTGCCGCTCCTGCCAGAGGACCTTTTCGCGGCGCGACGGACGGGGACGTGAGGATCGCGTTCGTTCTCAACGGCAAGAAGCGCGCGCTCGACGCGCCTCCTCTCGCGCGTCTGCTCGACCTCCTGCGCGGCCCTCTCGGCCTCACGGGGACGAAAGAGGGCTGCGGCGAAGGTGAGTGCGGCTCGTGCACGGTGCTGCTCGACGGCGTCCCCGTGAACGCATGCCTCGTCGTGGCCGGCCAGTGCGACGGGCGCACCGTGCTCACGGTCGAAGGGCTCGGGACGAAGGACGGGCTCTCCGATCTGCAGGATGCGTTCGTGAAAGAGGGAGGCGCGCAGTGCGGCATCTGCACGCCCGGCATCCTCATGGCCGCGCACGCATTGCTCACCGCGAACCCCCAACCCGGCGAGGGCGAGATCCGCGAGAGCATCGCGGGCAACGTCTGCCGCTGCACCGGTTACCAGCGCATCGTCGAGTCGATCCGGCACGCCGCGAAGGAGCGGGCCTCGCGTGAATCCGGCTGAGCTCGCGCTCTACCCGTTCGAACGCCCGGCCACGCTCGCCGAGCTCTGCCGTACGCTTTCGGCCCGCGCCGGGCGAAGGGAAAGAACCGTCCTCCTCGCCGGGGGAACGGACTGGATCGTGGAACGCGGCTTCGCGCCGCCGGAGAACCCGGACGACCTGCCGCTCGTGCTCGACATCTCGCGCCTGCCCGAGCTGCGCGGCATTCAGCTAGCGAAGGAGCGTGCCGCGATCGGCGCCGCCGCCACGTTTCTCGAGATCCGGAGCCATCCCGTGCTCCTGCGGCGCGTGCCGGTTCTGACGGCCATGGCGCGCGAGGTGGGCGCCGTCCAGATTCAGGCGCGCGGAACGCTGGGCGGCAACCTCGCGACTGCGTCTCCCGCGGCCGACGGGGCGGCGGCCCTCATGGCCCTCGACGCCGACGTCGTCCTCGCGAGCGTTCACGGCGAGCGGCGGGTGCCGTTGACCCAGTTTTTCACGGGCTACCGCGCGACGCGACGGGCCGAGGACGAGGTGATCGTCCGGGTGGAGTTCGTCCTCCCCCGCACCGGCGCCCACCAGGCGTGGCGGAAGGTGGGCACGCGCGCGGCGCAGGCGATCTCGAAGGTCGCTCTGGCCGCGGTCGCCGAGTTCGAGCGGGGCCGCGGCGTTCGTGCCGGGTTCGGCATGGCGTCGGTCTCGCCCGTCACGGCGTCCCTTCCGACGGTGCGCGCGCTCGCCCTCGCGCCGAGCCTCGCTTCGGTCTCGGACGAGGAGCTGGATGCCGCGACGCGGCACGACATCGCTCCGATCGACGACATCCGCTCGACCGCGGCGTACCGCGCGCACGTCGCGTCCGCGCTCGTGAAGGCCTTTTTTCGCGAGCTTCGGGCTGCGGCCGGCTCCTGACCTTTCCCCGCGGCCTCCCGGCGCCCGTATGATGAGGCATCCCGCGGAGGTGACCGATGCGCGAGATCGTCCGGCACGAGCCCGGCACTTTCTGCTGGCCGGAGCTCGCCACGACCGACACCGATTCCGCGAAGACTCTGTATGGCAGCCTTTTCGGGTGGGCTTTCGACGACCAGTCCACGGAATCAGGCACGAGCTACACGACCGCGCGGCTCGCCGGCAGGGACGTGGCCGCTCTCTACGCTCTCGAGCGCTCGCAGCGCCTACGTGGCGTACTCGCCCACTGGAACTCCTACGCAGCCGTCGCGAGCGCCAACGAGAGCACAACGCGCGTGAAGGTTCTCGGCGGAACGATCTTCGGGGCGCCCTTCGACGTCGGGAAGAACGGGCGCATGGCGATCGTGAAGGACCCGCAGGGCGCCACCCTGTGCCTGTGGGAGGCGCGCGCGCATCCGGGCGCGCAGGTCGTCGGCGAGATCGGCTCACTGTGCTGGACCGAGCTCGCGACGACCGACACGGACGCGGCGGGCCACTTCTACGCGAGCCTCTTCGGCTGGGCGCTGAAAAAGCAGGAGACGGGCACGCGCACCTACACCGAGCTGTGGAAGGGGCCGCGGCCCGCGGGCGGGATGATGGAGATCGAGAAGGATCGAGGGCAGGTCGAGCCGGCATGGGGAGTGTATTTCCGCGTGGCCGACTGCGACGCGGCCGTGGCGAAGGCACAGACGCTCGGAGCGCGTGTCTTCCGGAAACCCGATGACATCGCGAAGGTGGGGCGTTACGCCCTCCTGGCCGACCGCGAAGGCGCGACGTTCGCCGTGATGGCCCTCGCGCCCTGAATGTTCTTCAGAGCCTCGCGGCGGCTCAGGCCGCTCAACGCGTCCCCTCGACTCCTGACGAAGCGGGCGATTTCCTTCGGATCCGTCCATGCGTATTGCCGGAGCGCCCATCCGATCGCCTTGCGTAGAAAGAACAGGTCCGTCGCCGAAAGGCTTCGGCCTCGCAGCGCCCCGCGCCGCAAGTTCGGCTCGAGAGACGGCTCGATGCAGGCGTAGAGAAACGGAAGGTCGGTGTCACCCTTGAATCCGAGCTGGCACAGGATCGCCGAGCGCCTTTTCCAGATGTTCGCGTCCATGCTCCAGGCGAGCATTCTCGAGCGCATCTTCTTCGGCTCGCGGCGGAGCAATTCGCCCAGCCTGAGTTTCGCGAGCGCGTCCACCGTGTCCCACCACGCGCCCGTCACGATCATGTGCTCGTACATCGGCAGCGCCTCGAGCGTCTGGAACGCGCGCGCGCGCCGATCGCCGGTCCACTCGATCGCCGCGTAGCGTTCCTCGCGATGCGTGGCGCCGTCCCAGAGGGCGAGCGCGTCGCGCCGCCACGCCGCGGCGGATACGATCGGATGCGCCGCGAAGACCCTGCGGCACGCAGCGCGCATCGCCGCGGCGGAAACGCCGTGGTACGGCATGTCGGACTTCATGTACGCCTGCATCGCCGGCGCGTTCGCGGCCACCGCGACGCGCTTCAGCTCGCGGCGGAGGTCGAGGAGGAGGGGCGCGGCACGACGACGGCTACGATTCTCAACCGGAGTTCTCATATCCCGAGTGGATCAAAGTTGAGGGACAGATCGATGCTAGTCGGTTCGCGTTCACGTTGGAACTAACGGGAAGCTCTTTGACCCCGGCAGAGGAACTTGCGCTAAAATTACCTTCTCTGCATTTTGATTCGAGGAGCAAACATGGGATCGATGACGCCGCCGGTCGTGAAGCAGGGTGTGGAAGCCAGGTGTTGGGCTGCTTGCATGGAATCGTGGTCTTACATGGTCGGCGATTGGCCGAACAAGACCCAGGACGTTTTCGTTCAGCAGTATGGGAGTACGAACGGCGCCCTGGACGCTGGCGGCTTGAGCTTCGCCCAGTTCGTCATGGATTATGACCTGGGCATCCAGTTCTTCGACCCCGGGCGGCTAACCGCGGCCGTTGTCGGCGACCTGCTCGATGGAGATTCAGGCTACTTCATGTTTGTCGAGCAGCAGTCCCCCGGAAACAGCCATGCGAGGCTGGCCTATGCGGTCACGAGCCGGGGCTATATGGGCGCGATGGAACCAGCTTCCACTCGCGGCAATTACATTTGGGGCCTGCCGGAGGGATTGCAAAGGACGATGGTACTCGGGCGAGGGATCTAGGTTAGAACGCCTAGGCGCTCCGGCGCGCGCCGGGACATCCGTTTCGGGGGCGAGCGCATGTGCCCTCCATCCTATCGCGGCCCCTGAGACCCCGTCTCGCCCGCAGCAAGCCCGGCGCACAGAGACGTGCGAAACTTCTCCCGACTCGTGGCGAACGAAGCCGATACCTGCCGGAAGTACGTTGTCCCGCGTCTCCAAGCGGCGGGCTGGGAAGAGCCGCCCCGCTCGATCCACGAGCAATGCCACTTCACGGCAGGTCGGATTGTCGTCGCCGGGCGCTCAGCGACGCGTCAGCGACGAAAGCGGGCCGACTACCTCTTGCGATACACCACGGACGTACCGATCGCGGTCGTGGAGGCGAAGGCCGACTACAAGTCGCCCTGTGACGGTCTCCAGCAGGCCAAGGAATACGCCGAGACGCTCGGGTTGACGTTCGCCTATGCCACGAACGGTGAAGGCATCGTGGAGTTCGATTTCTCCTCCGGTCTCGAGAGTGAACTGGATACGTTCCCAAGCCCGACCGACCTGTGGCGGCGTCTTCGCGCCGCGCACGGACCGACGGACGAAGCTGCGTCGGAGCGCTTTCTCGAGCCGAGCCTCTCAGTGTCAGGGAAGGAGCCGCGTTACTACCAGGAGATTGCCGTCAACGCCTGCGTCGGAGCGGTTCTGTCAGGGAAGCGCCGCGCCCTCATCACAATGGCCACCGGCACGGGCAAGACCTTCGTTGCCTTTCAGATCTGTTGGAGGCTGTGGAAGTCGGGCTGGAACAGCGCCGGTGCGGCGCGAAAGCCGCGGATTCTTTATCTCGCGGACCGCAACGTCCTCGTGGACGATCCGAAGGACAAGACCTTTGCCGCCTTCGGGGATGCCCGTTGGCGGATCGAGGATGGCGTCGTGCAGAAGGGGCGCGAGATCTACTTCGCGCTCTATCAGTCGCTCGCCGGCGATTCCACGCGTCCCGCCGTCTACCGCCAGTACGCACCCGATTTCTTCGACCTGATCATCGTGGACGAGTGCCATCGGGGCAGCGCACGGGCCGACAGCCAATGGCGCGAGATCCTGAACTACTTCGAGCCGGCTTATCAGCTCGGCATGACGGCCACGCCGATTCGGAATGAGACGAAGGACAGCTACGCGTACTTCGGCAATCCGCTCTACACCTACAGCCTCCGCCAGGGAATCGAAGACGGCTTCCTCGCGCCATACCGGGTACATCGCATCGTCACGACGTGGGACGCCGCAGGCTGGCGACCCACGAAGGGCGAGCTGGACCGGTACGGCCGTGAGGTTCCCGACGACGAATACCAGACAAAGGACTTCGAACGCGTCGTCTCTCTCAAGGCGCGCACAGAGGCCGTTGCCCGCCATCTGACGAACTACCTGAAGGCGACGAACCGGTTCGCGAAGACGATTGTCTTCTGCGTCGATCAGGAACACGCATCGGAGATGCGGGCCGCCCTGAACAACCTGAACGCCGACCTCGTGCAGAAGTACCCCGACTACGTCTGCAGGGTCACGTCGGACGAAGGTGATGTTGGCGCTGGCCATCTGAGCCGTTTCCAGGAGCTCGAGACGACGACGCCAGTGATCCTGACCACGTCACAGCTCTTGACGACGGGCGTGGATGCGCCCCTCGTGAAGAACATCGTTCTCGTCCGCGTCATCGGGTCGCTCGTCGAGTTCAAACAGATCATCGGCCGCGGCACGCGCGTACGAGACGATTACGACAAGCTCTTTTTCGACATTCTCGATTACACCGGCACAGCCACACGTCTCTTCGCAGACCCGGATTTTGACGGAGAGCCGGCCTTCGCAAGTGAGGAAGAGATCGACGCGGCTGGAAACGTCACTAAGTCGTCTTATTCCGACGGCCAGGCACCACCCACCGATCTGGACGAGACCGAGACTGCATACGGATCGGGCGTCATCGTGGATCCTCCTAACCCCGAGCGCCGCAAGTTCTACGTGGATGGCGGACAGGTCACGATCGCCGCCCACCTCGTTTACGAGCTGGATGACGCTGGAAAGCAGCTCCGCGTCGTCCAGCTCACCGACTACGCCGGCGAAAAGATCCGGACGCTTTATCGGTCCGTCGATGAACTCAGAAACGCGTGGCGGACCTCGGCGACCCGCACCGATCTCCTTGCTTCACTCGCGGAGCGAGGCATCGACATCGACTCGCTAGCGGCCGCAGCGAAGCTTCCAGACGCCGACCCGCTCGATCTCCTCTGCCACCTCGCGTTCGGTGCGGCGCCCGTGAGCCGAAAGGAACGTGTCGCGCAGCTTCGCCGCCAGAAGAAGACCTTCTTCGATCAATATGGCCCCGAGGCACGGGAGATCCTCGACGAGCTCCTCCAGAACTACACCGACCACGGCGTTTCGCAGCTTGCCTTGCCCGAGGCCTTGCAGGTCCCGCCCATCTCCGGGCACGGAAACGTCGCCGAGATCGCGGCGCGGTTCGGAGGGCCCGAGAAGCTCCGCGAGGCCGTGGATCGCCTCCAGAGTCTGCTATACGTGAACTGACATGAAGCGAGCCAAGAAGGTCGAAGTACCGCTCACGACCTCGCAGCGTCTCGGCAGTCTGATCAAGGCCGCGCGCGACATCATGCGAAAGGACAAGGGCCTGAGCGGCGACCTCGACCGCCTGCCCATGCTCACGTGGATCTTCTTCCTGAAGTTCCTGGACGACATGGAACGGCTCGAGGAACAGAAGGCAGCCCTCAAGGGCAGCAAATACCGCTCTGCGATCGTCGCGCCATATCGCTGGCGCGACTGGGCAGCGAAGGAAGACGGGATCACCGGCGACGAGCTCATTGCCTTCGTGAACCAGGAGACCGCGATTCGGCCGGACGGGAAATCAGGCCCGGGGCTCTTCGCCTACCTCCGGAAGCTGCAGGGCGCGAGCGGTGGAGACCGGCGCGACGTGATCGCCGCGGTCTTCCGCGGCACTGTGAACCGAATGGTGAACGGCTACCTTCTGCGAGACGTCGTCAACAAGGTTAGCGGGATTCACTTCGATTCCTCCGAAGAGATTCACACGCTGGGTAACTTCTACGAATCGATGCTCCGGGAGATGCGGGACGCCGCGGGCGACTCCGGAGAGTTCTACACACCCCGGCCCGTGGTCCGGTTCATCGTCGAGGTCATGAACCCGCGCCTCGGAGAAACAATCCTCGACCCGGCTTGTGGCACTGGCGGATTCCTCGTGGAGTCGTACCGGCATCTCGAAGCTCAATGCAAGACGGTTGAGGACCGCAGGACTCTCCAGGAGAACAGCCTGTTCGGCGGCGAGGCGAAGCCACTTCCTTACCTGCTCGGCCAGATGAACCTGCTTCTGCATGGCTTGGACTACCCGCGCGTCGATCCGGGCAACAGCCTCAGCGTCAAGGTGACCGAGATCGGCGACAGAGATCGCGTTGACGTCATCATGACGAATCCCCCGTTCGGGGGCGAGGAAGAGCGCGGGATTCAGGGGAACTTCCCCGACGACAAGCGGACCGCCGAGACGGCGCTGCTCTTCCTCCAGCTCATCATGCGGAAGCTGAGGCGGCCCGGGCACGGCTCCGAGAACGGAGGCCGTGCGGCGGTCGTCGTGCCAAACGGCGTTCTTTTCGGCGACGGCGTCGCCGCACGGATCAAGGAAGACCTTCTCAAGAATTTCAACCTCCATACGGTCGTGCGGCTGCCGAACGGCGTCTTTGCGCCGTACACGAACATCCCGACGAATGTCCTGTTCTTTGATCGTTCCGGGCCGACCTCAGACATCTGGTACTACGAGATCCCACTTCCCAAGGGCCGGAAGAACTACACGAAGACGATGCCGATGCAGTTCGAGGAGTTCGCACCCTGCATCGCCTGGTGGATGAAGCGCCTCATCAACGACTACGCTTGGAAGCTAGCGGTGCGAGACGTCCTCAAGTACGACGAGAACGGTCAACTTTTCTCGGTCAACCTCGACCTCAAGAATCCGAATGGGCCCGAAGACCTCGAGCACCTGGCGCCGGAAAAGCTGGTCGAGGACATCCTGGCTAAGGAGAAGCGAATCGTGGAGATCGTAGAGGAGATCAACAGGCTTCTAGCGGTACGGACGACTTGACCGCGCTCTGGGCGAATACCCGCCTGGGAGAGGTCCTCTCGTTGGCGTTGAATCCCGTGGCCGTGGAGGCGAGCAAGACGTATCCGATGTCCGGCGTCTACAGCTTCGGGCGGGGTCTATTCGCAAGAGAAGATCTCCCCGGAACGCAGACGACGTATAGAGTTCTTCACCGGCTTGGCGCCGATGCCCTCGTGCTCAGTCAACTAAAGGCATGGGAAGGCGCACTGGGGGTCGTTCCACCGGAACACGAGGGTCGCTTTCTCTCGCCGCAGTTCGCGACCTTTCACGCTCATCCAGATCGGCTCGATGTTCGGTTTCTCGGCTGGTGGTGCCGACAGCCTTCCGTTTGGGAGGAGCTGCGTCGGCGCTCACGTGGAATGGGCGCGCGGCGAGACTCAGTGTCTCCTGAACGGTTTCTCTCCCTCGACATTTCGCTACCACCCCTCGCCGAGCAGCGCCGGATCGTGGCGCGGGTCGAAGAGTTTGCGGCTAAGACCGGCGAGACAGGTCGCCTCAGGGAATCCGCTCGTACCGAGACGGACATGTTGGGCGGCGCCGCGGCGGCCAGTCTGCTCTGCACCCTCGGACCGCAGCCGAAGAAGAGGTTGAGCGACCTTGTTTCGATTCGAGGAGGCGGTACCCCCGACAAATCCAACCCGCTTTTTTGGTCGGGCTCAATCCCATGGATCTCGCCGAAGGACATGAAGAGTCGTCGCTTGCGCGACGGAGCTGATCATATCTCCGAGGACGCAACGCGGGTCTCGCCGGCCAAGCTGCTACCGATCGGCTCAGTGCTTGTAGTCGTCAGAGGAATGATTCTGGTTCACACGGTGCCCGTCGCGCTCTTGGAAGCCCCTGCGACGATCAATCAAGACATCAAAGCTCTCATACCACGGCCCGAGATCGCCGGTGCCTACCTTACTGCGGTGCTCTGGGCGCTGAACCGGCAGCTCCTTCAACTCGTCGAGAAATCAACCCATGACACGCGGAAGCTTCAAACCGATGCTTTGCTTCAGTTCGAGATCCCGGTTCCGCCGTTGCGCGACCAGCACCGCATCGTCGCCTACCTCGACGAGCTCCAGGCCAAAGTCGACGCTTTGAAAACCCTCCAGGAGAAGACCGCCGCCGAGCTCGACGCCCTCTTGCCGTCGATCCTCGACAAAGCGTTCAGGGGCGAGTTGTAGCGGCCACTTGCCCGGCCTTCAGACTCAGGTATAGCGCGGCTGTAGTAAACGCCATTATGAACTGATTATTACACGTGTAATATACCGGTATGGCGACGAAGAGTTCGGTGGCTAACCATAGCCCATCGGCGCTTGCGAGAGCTTTGAAAGAGAAGCTCCGCCGACTGGCCCGAGGAGCGCGCGGAGGGCTCGTGACGACCACGCGAGCTGCGGCGCTTCTGCGCCAGTCGCCAGCGGAGGCGTCGGCAACGCTCGCGCGTCTGATGCGGCAAGGCTGGCTGGTGCGAGTACGCCGCGGGCTCTACCTCGTGCTGCCGCTCGAAGCGGGCCACGAAGGAGGCACGGTCGAGGATCCTTGGATCCTCGCGCGCGAGGTGTACGCGCCGTGTTACATCGGCGGTTGGACCGCCGCGGAGCACTGGGGGCTCACCGAGCAGGTTTTCCGCTCGACCTTCGTCGTCACCGCCGCCGCGATTCGCCACGCGACGGAGACGTTTCTCGGAACCGAGTTTCATCTCGTCCGCGCGAAGAAATCGCGCGTGGAGAACGTTCGTCCGATCTGGCGCGGCCGCGAACGCATCGCCGTCTCGGACCGCGAGCGCACCATCGCCGACGCGCTCGCGTCGCCCGATTGGGTGGGGGGAATCCGGCACCTCGCGCAAATGCTTCGTTCTTACCGCTCCACGAAAGACTGGAATCCGAACCGGCTTCTCGAGCGGGTCGGCGAGGTCCGCTCCGGAGCCGCTTTCAAGCGCCTCGGCTACCTCGCGGAAATCGTCCTCTCTGCCGAGTCGGTTCTCGTCGATGCTGCCCTCGCTCGGCGCTCGGCCGGGGTCGTGAAACTCGACCCGGCCGTTGCGGGGCGTGGACGGCTCACGAAGCGCTGGGGCCTCTGGGTGAATGCCCGGCTGGATGCATCTCCGTCTGACACATGATCAGTAAACAGGACATTCTCGACAGGGCGGAGGAATGGCAGCTCAGGCACGATGTTGTCGAGAAGGACTATGTGCTTGGCTGGGTGCTCGCCGCCATCGCTCAGCACTCCGAGACGTCGACGCAATGGATCTTCAAAGGCGGTACGTGCCTGAAGAAGTGCTACTTCGAAA
>ODAK010001460.1_pt1 | contig 25791 bp, 18 predicted proteins | sample 1539591 | NCBI WGS metagenome assembly ODAK01 (sample SAMEA3539303, study PRJEB22396) | soil metagenome | biome: tundra; feature: field; material: soil | place: USA | collected 2010-05 | depth 0.15 m
GGAGTGGGCCCGCTGCTGATGGGCCTGGCCCGCCACGGCGCAGGGTTCAACATCGCCCTCGGCGTCAACGTCTCTGGCTGAGCGCACCCGCGCCCGCCGCTCCAGCGCCGCGCGGTGCCGCGCTGCTGCCGATACCTGGCAACTACTACGACGACCTTGAGGCGCGCCTGGATCTCCGACCGGAGCTGCTTTCATTTCTCGCCGTATCGGCGGCATCTACGACGAAGACGCATACGGGAGCTACATCCAGCTATTTACTCCGGTCATTGGCTCCCGGATCTTCTTCGAGATCTCACAGCGCCTGTCTGGCGGATGCCCTGGTCATCACTGGCCATGGAGTCACTGGCGCAACGGTCACCAGGCAGGCCAGACCGACACGGCTAGCAGCAGGACTTCGGGCGGATTGGCTATGACGGCTCCGTCTGCGGTAGCGCCCCCCTTGCTTCGCCCAGCCGTACGGATGCAGCACGGTGTGAGCGAGCAGGCAAGCTGGGCATTTCGGGGCCTTGCGGGCGGCTTCGGCCGCGATGGCGTGGGTTGGCGGCCGGCGGCGGTCTAGCGGATGTTGCAGTCGCGCCGGCGCGCCGGGCTTGATCGGCATGGCTTGCCTGCCGCCGCGCAGGCTGGGTCATCCTGAGCCGGGCGGTTCCGGCTGGGTCTGGGCGGTGCCGGTCCCGAGCGTGAGTGCTCGGCTGAAGGCGGTCTGGGTCTCGTCGGCCAGGGTGCGGGGGTTGTTGCCGAGGCTTTTGGCGGTCTGGTAGCAGGCGATGGCGATCTGCGCGGCGAAGCGGGCGGTGGCCTCGTCGGATCCGCGGTGCATGAGGAGCTCGCTCAGCTTGTCGGCGATCTGCTGCATCTTCACCGCGTCGCGGGCGCGCAGCTCCGGGTGCTGCTCGATGAGCTGGAAGTGGCGGGCGTAGGCCTCGGGGCTGACGGTTGCCTGGGCGCAGAGGGCGAGGACGATCGGGCGGAGCTGTTCGACGGCCTCGGTCGCGCCTCGCGGGGCGGGGGTGCTGTCTGCCTGCCTGGCTGCGGTGATCGTGTCGAGCAGTTCCTGCTCGTTGGCGAAGACGACCTCCTGCTTGTCGCCGAAGTGGCGGAAGAACGTGGTGCGGCCGACTTCGGCGCGCTCGGCGATGTCGCCGACCGAGACGCCGTCGAAGCCCCGCTCGAGGAACAGCTCCCGGGCGGCCTCGATGATGCGCTGGCGGGCCTGGCGTTGCTTGCGCTCCACGAGCGAGAGGGGCGGGGTCATAACGGCAAGCATACCGGTGCCGGTTTGCCGTTCCAATAGGTATGCAGTATGTTACGGTACTGAGTACCAAAACAACGGAGGACACAGTGGCGCACGAGCTGCACGCGGAAGACCGCCAGGCGATCGGTGAGATCTTGTCTTTGCACGGGCACCTGTTCGACGGAGGCCACCTGGACAGGCTCGGGGAGATCTTCACGCCCGACGTCGTCTACGACATGAGCGCCGTGGGAGTAGGAACCTTTGAAGGGATCGAGGCGATCAGGAGCGCCGCCCTGCAGCTTGGCCCGGGAAACCCCGTCGCTCATCACGTGACGAACATCGTCATCAGCGGCGAGGGCGACGGCCAGGTAACCGCGCTGTCCAAGGGCCTCATGCTGCGGGCGGACGGGACGCTCGCCAGCGTGACGCACCTTGACACCCTGCGGCGCCACGACGGCGGCTGGCGCATCAGCCGCCGGGTCATCTCCCCGCAGCGCGCTCCCCTGGGCGGAGCCCACCTCGCCGACGCAGGCGACCGGTGAGCTCGCCCTTTTCGATGACCTCTATCTGCTTTCCGATGTCCGCTATCTGCCACGTGAGGGAACAGTCATGACCGAGCCGCTCGTCATCACCCGGGTCACCCACAGCTGCCACCTGATCCAGATCGGCGGCCTGACCGTGCTCACCGACCCCTGGTTCTCCCAGCGCGCCCTGTACCACCCGGGCGAGCCGATCGCCTTCCAGCCCGAGCAGCTGCCGCACCTGGACGCCGTCGTGATCAGCCATGAGCATTACGACCACTGCGACCTCGAGGCCTTCCGCCGCTACCCCGGCAAGGACGTGCCCTTCCTGGTCGCCGGTCCGGTCGTGGAGAAGGCCCGCAAGGCCGGCTTCACCAACGTCCGCGCGCTCGAGCCGTGGCAGTCCGCCCAGGTCGGCGACCTGACCATCGCCGCCGCCCCCGGCAAGCACGGCGTCTACGAGGTCACCTACGTGATCAGCGGCGGCGGCCGCAGCGTCTACTTCGCCGGGGACACGCTGCTCATCCCGGAGCTGCGCACCCTGACCGACCGCTACGGCCCGCTCGACGTGGCCCTGCTCCCCGTCAACGGCCTGCACATCCGGATGGCGGGCAACAAGCAGGTCGTCATGAACGCCGAAGAAGCCGCCGAGCTCACCGCCGCCCTGCGCCCCAGGCTGGCGGTACCGCAGCACTACGCTTTCACCGGCGGCACCGTGGGCGACATGCTCTTCCTCAAGAGCGACAAGGACCCCGCCCTCTTCGTCGAGGCGGCCCGCCGCCTCGCCCCCGACATCCCGGTCAAGGTCATCAGCCCCGGCGAACCACTGACCGTCGCCCCCTGACTGAGCAGCCGAGCGGAGCCCCGACCATGCCCAGCGACGACAGCAGCGTCCGTGACGCCCTGAACCACCAGAGCCTCAAGGTCAGCCGGGACGACCCGGGCCCGCGGCCGATGATCGCGGTCCTCGACGCCAGGCCGGGCCTGGCCGGCCAGCTCCGCGAGAAGATCGCCGAACTGGCCGCCCAGGTCCGCCGCGAGCCCGGCTGCCTCACCTTCACCGCCTATGAGGCCCGCGACGTACCCGGCCGCTTCTACCTCTACGAGGTCTACGCCAGCGCTGCCGCGTTCGCCGAGCACCTGCAGACCCAGCCCGTGCACGACTTCATCGCGGCCGTTCCCGCCCTCAGCGCCGCCCAGCCAGGAAGCCTCGTGCAACTCGACGAGATCACCCTCGGATGAAGGCGCCGATCCCGCCAGCGGCGCCATGCACGCGTACTCCGCTGACCGAAAGGACCTGCCGTGCCAGACGTTAAGCCCGTGCCCCGCTGGCTCCGGGCCGCCAACCGCGCGGCGCTCGCCCTGTCGCGCATCGGGCTCACGATGGGGCCCGTCGGCGTGCTCACGGTGCCGGGCCGGCGCACCGGCAAGCCGCGCTCAGCTCCGGTCTCGCCGCTGACGGTCAGCGGCGGCCGGTACGTAGTGTCCGCGCTGCCCGATTCCGACTGGGCCCGCAACGTCCGGGCCGCCGGGCACGCCCAGCTCTCCCGCGGGCGCCGCCGCGAGCCCGTCACGCTCACCGAGGTCACCGACAGCACCCTGAAAGAACAGGTCATGCGCGCCTACCCGCGCGAGGTCCCAAAAGGCGCCCCGATGTTCGCCCGGGCCGGCATCACCACCAGCCCCGACCCCGACGCCTTCGCCGCAGCCGCCGGCCACGTCGCGGTATTCCAGGTCCGCCCAGCGCCGCCAGCGCGGCGAAACGAGGATGCGCCATGACCGTTCTGGTGACCGGTGCCCGGGGGGACGTCGGCGCGGCCGTGCTGGCGGGGCTGCTGGCAGCCGGGGAACCGGTGCGCGCGTCGAGCCGCGCCCCGCGGCCCGGCGAGTTCCCCGCCGGCGTCGAGGTGGCGCGCGCCGACCTGGCCGACCCGGCGTCCTGGCCGGCCGCCCTGGGCGGCATGCGCAAGGTATTCCTCTACGCGCATCCCGAAGGCGCGGCCGAATTCGCGGCGGCGGCGCGGAAGGCGGGCGTCGAGCACGTGGTGCTGCTGTCCTCCAGCACGGTGCTGTACCCCGACTCAGAAGCCAACCCGATCGCGGTGCGGCACATCGCGGCGGAGCGGGCGCTGGAGGAGACCGGTCTTGACCGGACCTTCGTGCGGCCGGGCTACTACGCCACGAACGCGCTGCGCTGGTGGCAGTCGATCCGCACCGGGCGCGTCCTGCGCACCGCGTTCCCCGAAGCGGCCACCTCCCCGGTCCACGAATGCGACATCGCCCAGGTGGCGGTCCGGGCACTGCTGGACGACACGCACCGCGGCGCGGCCTACCCTGTGCTCGGGGCAGGCCCGGTGACCGTGCGCGAGCAGGTCGCCGCGATCGCCGCGGCGCTCGGCGAGCCAGTGCGGCTGGAGGAGGTGGACGTGGACACCTACCGCGCCCAGCTGCTCACCCAGCTGTCCGGGCCGATCGTCGAGCGCGTCCTCCAGGACCGCGGGAGCGTGCCCCAGCTCCCCGCCGAGCTCGCCACCGACGCGGTGCCCGAGATCCTGGGCCGCCCCGCGCTGACATTCGCCGAATGGGCCCGCGACCACGCAGCCGACTTCCGCTAACCGCATGAACCACGCGAGCCAGCCGCGAAACCCCAGACTCCCGCCGATTGCGCGGGGGCGGACCTGCGCGGTAGCAACGATCGCCGCCTGCCGGGGTGTAGACGGCGTCCGGGATGATAGTCGCCTGATCGAAGGGCAGGTCGTCGGGTAGGCCGACTAGTGCCCTGCAGATCATCCGATTACGGGAGGCCGCCAGTTCGCATGCGCTCCCATGCCACGGCGCGCCAGCCGGCGGTTACTCGCACGCCCGGCTCCGTGCCTGGTAGTAACGATCCGTTACGACGATCGCAGCGTCGGCGGGCGTGCCGTCACTCTTGTTCGATGATTAAACGACCCGGCGCACGGCGACGACGTTCTGCGCGGCAGTCCCGGTCGCTCCTGAGCGGCCAGCAGATTCGCGCAAGCGATGAGCAGGTGCTTGCCAGTCGGGCCGTGGCGTTTGCACCGGGGCTCTGCTAGAGGCGGTGGCTCAGGGGAGGAGCAGAGCCTCGGCGGCGTGGCCCGGGGCCACGCTATTTGCGGTCATGGACCCGGGCGGCTAGAACCAGGATGGCCCGTGGGGCGTGTACGGCTCCTGGAGCGCGTGGATCTCGTCGTCAGTGAGGTGCAGGCCGAGCGCGGCGACAGCTTCGCTCGGCTGCTGCGGTTTGGTCGCTCCGATGATCGGGGCGGTGACGGCGGGGTGGCGGAGCACCCACGCCAGCGCGACCTGGGCCATGCTGACGCCGCGAGTGGCGGCGACTTTCTGGACGGCGTTGACGACGGCTCGTCGAGGGGCAAGTCGAAGGACTTGACCACCTCGTCCACGGTGGAGCGGTGGGACTGCTCTCCCAGGGGCGCGCCAGGTAGTGCTGGTCGTTTTGGGGAAATCGCACCAGTATCCGTGTCCGAGGGGGGACTTGAACCCCCATGCCCTATGCGGGCACTAGCACCTCAAGCTAGCGCGTCTGCCTATTCCGCCACCCGGACGTGCGATGCGCGGAGTACGCATCGGCTGGCCTACATTAGCAAACCGAACGGCGCCAGGCGAGTGCGCAGGACCGCGAATCCGGGGCCGGAGGCCGCCAGCTGGCCGGCACGGCCGGACGGCCGTGCCGTCCGGATGCGACGATAGTGCGGTGACAGCGAACCAAGTGACCGCGCAAGACGAGGTCGTGGACATCTGCCGTGACCTGATCAGGATCGATACGTCCAACCCGGGGGACCACTCGGGTCCCGGTGAGCGGCAGGCCGCCGAACACGTCGCCGGGCTCCTTTCCGAGGTCGGGCTCGAGCCGGTGGTGCTGGAATCGCACCCGAAGCGGACCAGCGTGGTGGCACGGATCAGCGGCCAGGACAGCTCCCGGCCGGGGCTGCTCGTGCACGGTCACCTCGACGTGGTGCCGGCCAGCGCGGCTGACTGGCAGGTCGGCCCGTTCTCCGGAGAGGTGGCCGACGGCTGCGTGTGGGGCCGCGGCGCGATCGACATGAAAGACATGGACGCGATGATGCTCGCCGTGGTGCGGCAGCGGCTGCGCGAGGGCCGCGCGCCCGCCCGCGACATCGTGCTCGCGTTCACCGCCGACGAGGAGGCGGGGGGCACCTGGGGCGCCCGCTGGCTGGTGGACAACCACCCTGGCTTGTTCGAAGGCGCCACCGAAGCGATCGGCGAGGTCGGCGGCTTCAGCCTGACCCTGGGCCGCCAGCGGGTCTATCTTCTGCAGACCGCCGAGAAGGGCATGGCCTGGCTGCGGCTGACCGCGCACGGCCGGGCGGGCCACGGCTCGATGGTGCAGCCGGATAACGCCGTGACGGAGCTGGCCGAGGCGGTCGGCAGGCTGGGCCGCCACGAGTGGCCGACTCGGCTCATTCCGTCGGTCCAGGCATTCCTGGAAGGCGCATGTGACGCGCTCGGCATCGAATTTATCCCGACCGACCCTAGTCAGGCACTTAGCAAGATCGGCCCGGTATCTCGCATTATCGGAGCAACGCTTAGGAATACGGTCAACCCGACAGTTCTTCGCGCCGGGTACAAAGTTAATGTTGTGCCGCAGACCGCGACCGCCGAAATCGATGGCCGGTTCCTGCCCGGTTATGAAGAGGAGTTCTTCGCCGAACTCGACGGGGTGCTCGGGCCCGGCGTGACCCGCGAGATCATCCACTCCGACATAGCCGTGGAAACGACGCCAGACGGTGACCTGTATGACGCGATGACCAGTGCACTCCTCGCGGAAGACCCGGAGGCGCGGGTGATTCCCTACTGCGTGTCCGCGGGTACGGACGCCAAGTCGTTCAGTCGGCTTGGCCTGCGTTGCTTCGGTTTCGCCCCTTTGCAACTGCCAGCAGATCTGGACTTTTCCGGAATGTTTCACGGTGTGGATGAACGTGTTCCAGTCGATGGTCTCCGCTTCGGAGTCCGCGTCCTGGACGGGTTTCTCGATCACTGCTAGCGCTAAACACCAGGTCAGCGCTTGTACGGCAAACACGGCAAGGCCGGCTGGTCCCTTATATCCGGTGGCTGCTGGCGCTGGCACATGTCTGGCAGATCGAGGCGGACCTGCGGCGGTCTCGCTGGTTCACGCTGTCGGGCGGGGTGCCAGCGTCACGGGCGGCGGGCCGACCTACGTGCCGGTGCTCACGCCACAAGTGACGGCAGTGCCGTCGGCGACTGCTACCCCGACGGCTGTTCCTAGTGCGTTGCCTGCTCCGGCGACCGCACCCTAGCGGGAGGCTGGCTGTGCCGGAAATGCGAGGGCTGCGGCTGGAGGCCCGGGATTTCGCCGACCTGACCCGATGGCGGTGGGTGCTGACGGATGCCTCGGGTGCGTTCGTCGCCGATCATGAGGTCCGGCTTGACCCTGGACACTGGCAGTACGAGGCGTTCGCGGACCTGCTGGGGTACCTGCGGTGGCATGTGGCCCCGGACCGGCGGCACGAAGACGAGTCCCGGATCGTCGCCGAGGTCGGCGCGTGGATCGGGTCGCAGGTGCTGGGGCCGGTCGCGGGCGCGCTCGCGCGGAAGCGCCCGGCCACCGTGCGGGTGGTGGTACCCGAGGCGGCGGAGGCGCTGCTCTTCCGGCCGCTGGAGCTCGCGCACACGGGTGGCAAGCCGCTCGCCGTGCAGGACGTTACGCTCGTGATGCAGACCGGATCGGAGGACGCCGAGGCTGGCAGCGCCCCGGTTGGTGACCGGCTGCGAGTGCTGGGGCTGTTTAGCCTGCCGGAGGGCAGGAGATCACTGAACCTTCGCCGCGAGCGGCACTCGCTGGTAGGACTCATCAGGGGCATCGCCGCCGCCGGGAAGGCGGCGGACGTGCGGGTGCTGCAGTACGGGGTGACCCGCGAGCGGCTGCGGGACGTGCTGGAGGAGGCCGAGGGCTGGGACGTCATCCACGTCTCCGGGCACGGCACGCCCGGCGAGCTGCTGCTGGAGACTTCGGCGGGGAATCCGGACCGGGTGAGCGCGGCGGACCTGGCCGACCTGCTCGACCCAGCGCGGGAGCGCGTCAAGCTGGTGACGGTGGCCGCGTGCTGGTCAGCGGCGGTGACCGCCGTCGAGCAACGCTGTCTGCTCGGCCTGCCGGTTCCAGACCAAAGATCAAAAGACGATGATCCCGAACGATCCCGGCACCCTGCGGATGGCGGGTCCGCCTCGGGAGCAGTGGCGACCGAGCTGGCCTCGCGGCTGGGGTGTGCGGTGCTGGCGATGCGGTACCCAGTCGGCGACGAGTTCGCGATGGCGCTGACCGGGAAGCTGTATGATCTGCTCGCCCGGCAGGGGCAGCCGCTGCCGCGCGCGATAGGGATAACGCTGCGGCAGTTGCTGACCGGGACGAGGTACCCGGCGCTGTCTGTCGCGACGCCCGCGCTATTCGGCGGGACCGCGGCGGACCTGCGTGTCATCGCTCCGGACCGTAACCGGCCAGAGAATTACGACACCGCCGCGCTGAAGATGGCCGGGTTCCCGGCGCAGCCGGAACGGTTCGTCGGGCGCACTGGCGTGATGGCCCGGGCCAGCGCCGCGCTGGCGTCCCAGAGCGGCGTGCCGGGGGTGCTGCTGCACGGAATGCCAGGGGGCGGCAAGACCGCCTGCGCCCTGGAGCTCGCCTACGGCCACGAGCACGCCTTCGACCGCCTCGTCTGGTACAAGGCACCCGACGACGGCATGGACATCACCGGCGCACTGACCGACTTCGCGCTCACGCTGGAGCGCTACCTGGACGGCTTCCAGATGATCGACGTCCTCGCCGACCCCGGCCAGCTGGCCGGGTTCCTGCCTCGGCTGACTGAGCTGGTGGAGCAGCGCCGACTGCAGATCGTCATCGACAACGCCGAGTCGCTGCTCACGGAAGGCGGCCAGTGGCGGGACGCACGCTGGGGGCAGGTGGTTAACGCACTGACCGCGCACACCGGGCTGGGCCGGGTGATCCTGACCAGCCGCCGGGTGCACGTGGGTAACATGGGGCTGCGTGCCGAGGTTGTGGACGCGCTGTCGGCGGACGAGGCGCTGCTGCTAGCCCGCGAGCTCCCCCACATCCGCGCCCTGATCGACGGCGAGATGCCTGGGGTCAGAAGCCACCTGGCCCGGCGACTCGCGCGCCGCGCACTGGACGTCGCCCAGGGACACCCGAAGCTGCTGGAACTCGCCGAAGGGCAGGCATCGAACCCGGAGCGGCTCGCCCAGCTCGTGGAGGCAGGCGGGCAAGCGTGGCGAGCGCGAGGCGGCCTGCCCGACGGTTTCTTCACCACCGGAGAGACGACCGCGACCGCCACGGACTACCTGCACGTCCTCGCCGCCTGGACCAAGGAAGTCACCGAGACACTGACATCCGGGGAGCAGTCCCTCTTCTGGTTCCTGTGCTGCCTGGAAGAACCCGACCGCACCCGATCTGTCCTCGATGCCAACTGGGCAGGCCTATGGCACCGGCTCTACCGCGACGGCCAGCCACCCGAACTGGGCCGGGCGCTCGCCGCCATCACCGCCTGCGGCATGGTCAGTATCCAACCCGACGCCGATAAAGCCAACGAGTCGTATGCGATCCACCCCGGAGTCGTCGCCGCCGGACGCGCTGACGCCGGGTGGAGCTCCCAGGAAGCGGTCGATGCCCAAGCTGCCATCTACTGGGATGCCATGTTCCGGTACGCGTCCGGAGAAGTAGGTGACGGCGGCGTGCATACCGGGCTGCTTGTCCGCGCGGGCATGGCAGCCGTGCCCTACCTCATGCGCCAGGAACAGTGGACGGTGTCCGCCGGGATGCTGGAGCGTGCCTTCAACGAGGATCCGTCCCGGTCGAACGCAGCGGCCATGCTGCCAGCCGTCCAGCAGATGGCCAGCCACGACCCGACCCTGGCGAGCGTGCTGGCCAGGATCCTGCATGTGATCGACCCCGCCGTGGCGGACGCCAAGATGCGCGCCTTCCGACAAGACGCCGTGGCCCGCGGCGACTACCGCGCCGCGTCGGTGGCCACCGGGGAGCTGATCAACCACTGCCGCAGCAGCGGGCGGCTGGCCGAGGCCCTCACCCTCGCCGACGAGATGATCGGCTACAGCCGACAGGCCGGGCTAGGGCCGTGGACCCAGCTGAGCGACGAGCTGCAGCGGCTGCAGATGCTGATCGACATGGGCGAGGCCAGCCAGGTAATGTCCGAGGTGCAGCGGTTCCGCGACCGTATGCAGGCTCTGCCCCCCGCACCCGGCCCGGACGAAACCGTGGCCCCGTGGAACGTCCGTGAGACGCTGCTCGCCGCTGGCCGCGACGCGGCCACCCAACTCGGCCGGTGGGACGACGCGCTCGGCCTGAACGCCGCGAACGTCGCCAGCAAGCGCGACCGCCGCGCTCTGCCCGCCGAGATCGCGCGGGCCAGTTTCAACGACTACGGGCCGCTGCTCGCCCTCCGCCGCACCGACCAGGCGCTGCACCTCTTGCTGGACTGCCGCCAGGCCTTTCAAGACGCCCGCGACTTCGGCAACCTCGGCAAGACCCTCGGTGCCCTCGCCGATATCGAGGATGCACGCGGCCACCGCGACGCCGCGATTCCGCTGCAACGCGACGCGCTGCGCTACTCCTACCTTGCCCAGGACGTGGACGGCATTGCTGTCAGCTACCACAACCTCGGCAACTACCTCAACCTCTATGCCCGCCAGCCCACCCCGGCGCTCGCCTGCCACCTGGCCGCCGCCCTCATTAGTGCCCTCGCGGGCGCGGAGGGCACCGGCGATTCGGTCCATAGCTCCGGGATCGACCTGCGCGTTTTCGGTGCCGCCGCTCCTCCGCCGACCGACGTGGCGGACTTGTGCCGCCAACTCAGCGACATCTCCGGCACGGACCTCGCCGACCTACTCCACGCGCTCTCCCCCGACCCAGACGCCACCGACCGGGCCCTCCGCGACCTCATCGCGCAGGCCCAGGCCCTGGCAGCCGCTCCTCCTGATGACGATCAGCGCTAACGATCGGGTTACCGTATTGTGGCGGTACGGGCTGGGGCGCCTGCACGGGGTGACGCCTTCCGGCCAGGAGGTTGGCAGTGGCGATACTGCGACTCGATGCGGTTGAGTTCGTCGATGTCGCGAGGTGGCGGTGGGTGCTTACCGACGAGACCTCTGGGGAGCTTGCCGCCGATCACGAGGTGCGACTGGATGCCTCATGCTGGCAGTTCGACGCATTCGCCGACCCAGTGGGGTACCTGTCGTGGCATGCCGCGCCAGACCGACGAACGCGGGATGAGGCGCGGATCGTCGCGGAGCTTGGCGAGTGGATCGCGTCAAAGGTGCTTGGCCCGGTCGCCGGCGCGATGGCGGGAGCCTGCCCGGTCACCGTACGGGTAGCGGTGCCGGAGGGCGCGGAGGAACTGCTTACCCGGCCGCTGGAACTAGCGCATGTCGGCGGGAAGCCGCTCGCAGCGCAGGGCGTCACGCTCGTCATGGAGGCGGGACGGGCCGATAGCCGCGTCTCACCGGTCGGCGAGCGGCTGCGCGTGCTTGGACTGTTCAGCATGCCCGAGGGCGGCCAGGCGCTTAACATGCGCCGGGAACGCCGGTCACTGGTCGAATTGATGAAGGAAATCGCCGTCTCTGGAAAGGCGGCGGACGTCCGCGTTCTCCAGTACGGGGTAACTCGCGACCGTCTGCGGGACGTCCTAGCGGACGGCGAGGGCTGGGATGTCATCCACGTCTCCGGGCACGGCTCTCCTGGCCGGCTCCTGCTGGAAACCGACGACGGCAAGCCAGACCGCGTGACCGCTGCGCAACTGACAGAGCTGCTGGCGCCGGCTCGCGGACGGCTCAAGCTCGTGACGATCTCGGCATGCTGGTCGGCGGCGGTGGCCGCCGCGGAACAGCGGCAGCTACTCGGCCTGCCGATCCCTGCTAAAACCGCCCCCCAACAGGCCGCTCGTTCCCATGACGCCCAATCCGCGTCGGGATCGCTCGCGACCGAACTGGCCTCACACCTGGGATGCGCAGTGCTCGCGATGCGGTATCCGGTGCGCGACGAATTCGCGACCGCGCTGGGCGGAAAGCTATACGGCCTGCTCGCGGAGGCCGGGCATCCGCTACCCCGGGCGCTCGGGATGGCGCTGGGAGAACTAGCGTCGCGACCGGATGGCACGGGACCTGATGGCACCACGTTCCCGGCATTGTCGCTGGCGACGCCCGCGCTGTTCGGCAGCAGCGCCATAGACCTGCGGTTGCCCGCTCCTGATCGCGGCCCCGTCGACGAAGACGGGGCCCTCAACCTGAAGATGGCCGGGTTCCCGCCGCAGCCGGACCGGTTCGTCGGACGTACCGCGGTGATGGCGCGGGCCAGCGCAGCCCTGGCCCGCGAGAGCAAGACTCCGGGGATGCTGCTGTACGGGATGCCCGGTGGCGGCAAGACCGCCTGCGCGCTGGAGCTCGCTTACGGGCACGAGCACGCCTTCGACCAGCTCGTCTGGTACAAGGCACCCGACGAGGGGATGGACATCACCGGGGCGCTGACCGACTTCGCGCTCACGCTGGAGCGCTACCTCGACGGCTTCCAGATGGCCCACGCGCTCGTGGACGAGAACCAGCTAGCCGCGTTCCTCCCCCGGCTGACCGAGCTGCTGGAACAGCGCCGCCTGCTCATCGTCATCGACAACGCCGAGTCACTGCTCAGCCAGGACCGCCAATGGCGCGACGAGCGATGGGGCAAGGTGATCGGCGCGCTGACCACGGATACAAGGCTGGGCAGACTGGTCCTGACGAGCCGGCGGGTGCCGGTCGGCCTGACCAGGCTTGGGACGGAGGCAGTGGACGCACTGTCTGCGGACGAGTCCCTGCTGCTGACCCGCGAACTCCCCCACTTCCGCACCCTCAGCCACGGTGAGATACCCGGTATCGAACCTCACGTGGCGCGGCGACTCGCGCGTCACGTGCTGAACGTAGCGCAAGGGCACCCGAAGCTCCTTGAACTCGCCGAAGGGCAGGCCGCGGACCCGGAACGGCTCGCCCAGCTCGTGGAGGCCGGCGGACAGGCATGGCGAGCACGAGGCGGTCTGCCGGACGGATTCTTCACCACCGGAGACACAACCGCGTCCGGCGCGGATTACCTGCATGTGCTCACCGCGTGGACCAAGGCCGTTACCGGTACGTTGGCACCTGGCGAGCGGGACCTGTTCTGGTTCCTGTGCTGCCTGGAAGAAGCCGACCGCGAACGCCACATGCTCGATGGCAACTGGGCCGATCTATGGACCCGGCTCGAGAGGGACGGCGAGCCGCCCCGGTGGGACGAGGCTCTCGCATCCCTTGTCGCCTGCGGCCTTACCTGCGTCCGCGACGGAACCAGAGACTACCTCGACGCGTACCCCATCCACCCCGGAGTCGCCGCCGCTGGACGCGCAGGCGCTGGCAGACCGTTCCAGGAAGCGGTCGATGAGGAAGCCGCCACCTACTGGGTCACAAATTACAAGCAGGCATCCGGGGATACAGTCGATGGCCTAGTGCTTACCGATATATTGGTACGCGCCGGGCTAGCAGGCGTCCCATATTTGATTCGTCAGCAACGCTGGGGAGCGGCGGCTCTCATGCTGGAAAGCGCCTTCCTCCGAAACCCGTCCCGGTCAAACGCCGCGGCCATGATGCCTGCCATCAAACAAATCACCGACCATGACCCCAGCCAAGCGAGCGTGCTAGCCAGGATTCTAGAGGTAACCCACCACGCCGCGGCAGGATCCTCCATGCGTGCCTCCCTCAATGCCCACGTCGACGAAGGCGACTACTGGGCAGCGTCGGCGGCCGCCGCGCAACTGATGTACCACTGCCTTAACAGCGGACAACTGGCCGAGGCTCTCGCATTCGCAAACCGGGCAATAGGTCACGCTCGACAAGCCGGCATGGGACCCTGGACCCAACTGCTCGCCGAGATTCAGCTGCTGCAGGTGCATAACGCGATGGGACAATACGGCCATGTCCTTCACGAAGTCCAGCGGCTCCGTGAGCATGCACTGACTCTCCCCTCTGCATTTGACCCAAATGATCCTGCGCCCATTTGGGATGTCCGCGAGAAGCTGCTCGACACAGGCCGGTACGCTGAACGGAAGCTCGGAAGGTGGAATAACGCGCTCGACCTCAGCCGCGAGATCATTACCAGCATGCACAACCGCCGCGCCCCGGCCGTCGAGATCGCGAAGGCTGCGTTCAACTGCTATGAACCGCTGCTTCAACTCGGCCGAACGGATGATTCGCTGGCATTGCTGAAGAAGTGCCGCCATGAGTTCCAGCAGGCTAACGATGTTAAGGGCCTCGGCATGGCCATGAGCGCCCTAGCCGATGTCGAGGACAAACGCGGCCATGGTGACGCCGCGATTGCCCTGGTACGCGATGCGCTGCGCTACATCCACATGGCCGGGGACGTGACCAGCATCGCGGTTAGCTACCACCATCTCGGCGGCTACCTCCGCGACTATGCCCGGCAATCTACCTCAGCACTCGCCTGCCACCTTGCAGCCGCCCTGATACTTAGCCTTGCCGGTGCCGCGAACTCCGACGTTGCGGTATCCGGCGCGGCGATCGTCTTCCAAGACTTCGGCAAAACCCTCCCGCCGCAAGACGTAGCGGACCTCTGCCGCCAGGTGGGCGACATACCCGGTACGGACCTTCCTGGCCTCATCGCGACGCTCTCTCCGGATCCGGAGACCGCCGAGCAGGCACTCCGCAATCACATCGCACAGGCGCAGGCGCTGGCCACCGATCCTGCAGAAGGCGACGCCAGCGCCTAACGAAACGGCTAGCGGCCGAGAGCCGGCCCGGTCCATTCGCGATAGGGGATTTTGGGGTTTGCGCCGGTGCCATACTGCGGGCATGACGAATTCTCAGCCGCCGGATCCCCGGGTGGAGAAGACGTGGGTCAACGACGCTGGTGAGCTTTTCATCTCCGACGGGACCGGCTGGCTGCCCTACGAGGACCTGCCCGACTGGCCGGGTGGCGATGAGCCGGATCCGAAAGTGTTGTACAGGGACACCTGATGACGATTCCTGCGGGCGGCGGTCCGGGAACGGGGAACGCGTTCGAGACATTGCCGTCGCCGCTTGACGCGCTCGATGACCTGCGCTCTGCGGCGAAGTGGACGCTCGCGGCGGCGGGGGCGGTGGGTGCGGCGCTCATCAGCGGCGCGCCGCTCGTAGCGGTCGGCCAGGTGCACGGCGTCGCGCAAGCCCTCATCGCGGGGGCGGGGCTGGTCGTGGCGCTGGGCGGGGTGGGACTGGCGATCTGGTTCACCAGCAAGGTGCTGTCGCCACGGCTGACGACGCCCGAGACGTTGCGGTCGCCCGCGCTGGCCGGGCTGCGGCGGGTGATCGAGGCGGAGCCCGCGCAGTTCTTCGGCGTGGTGGCGACGAAGGTGGATGCCCTGCTACTGCACCAGGAGGTCGCTGTGGACCTGGCGCGGCAGGTCGCGGCGGAGAAGGACCCCGCGCGACGCCAGCTGATCGAGCGCCAGCTGCGCCGGGCGGAGGGGAACGCGGCGCGAGCGGCCCCGTACGTCCGGTGGCTGCTGGCCCTGGCTCATGTCTGGCGGATCGAGGCGGACCTGCGGCGGTCTCGCTGGTTCACGCTGGCGGGCGGGGTGCTCGTGGTCGCGGGGGCGGTCTTGTTTTTCAGCGCCACGGGTGGCGGGCCGACGTACGTGCCGGTCCTCACACCGCAGGTCACGGCCGTGCCGTCGGCGACCGTCCCGCCGACTGCTGTGCCGGGCAGGTCGCCCGGCTTACTCTCCACTCCCCTTCCGAGGGGAAGCCGCACACGATGACGTACGCTGTGAGCAGGCCCGAATGCTCTGCGCGACAGGCGGTCCGGGTTACCGGGATCGGCCTGGGTCGCGAGATGAGTTCAGAATGTGCGGACTGGGCGTATGATTCGCCTTCGGAGGGTAGCCTTCCTGCTGCCGTCGGCGTTGAGCCAGAGCCTGGACAGTTCCCAGTCTCCGTATTCGGCGTGGTCGGTCAGGACTTTCCGCGCGGCGTCGCGAGCGTCTCGGGACGTTCCGCGTGGCAAGTACACGACCAGGTAGGCATACTCGGCCATCGGTCCTATTGTGCTTGAGTTCACCGGCGATTCAACCTGCGGAAGCAAAATCGCCGGCTTATTCTGGCGAACCCGGGGGAACACCCCCAAACGGGTCGATGGTTGCAGCTGCAGGGCGGCGCGTGGCCACGGGTACCGTGAGACGGTCACAGCGCGAATGCGAGGACGGGAAAAGCGTGCCAGCAAGGACACCAACGGCGAAGACGAAGGCGGCCAGCACCGCCGCGAAGGCTAAAAGCGGCGGGGCCAAGAAGGCCAGCGCCGCCGCGGGGAACGGTCATGGCACCAAGCTGGTCATCGTCGAGTCGCCGTCGAAGGCACGGACGATCGCCGGGTACCTCGGTTCGGGCTACGTGGTCGAGTCCAGCGTCGGCCACATCCGCGACATGCCCGACAGCGCGGCCGAGATCCCGGCCAAGTACCGCGGCGAGCCGTGGGCCCGGCTCGGCGTCAACGTCGACGATAACTTCCAGGCCCTCTACGTCGTGCACGCTGACAAGCGGCAGCAGGTATCCAAGCTCAAGAGCCTGCTGAAGGACGCCGACGAGCTCCTGCTCGCGACAGACGAGGACCGCGAGGGCGAGGCCATCGCCTGGCACCTGCTCGAGGAGCTCAAGCCCACCGTCCCGACCAGCCGGATGGTCTTCCACGAGATCACCCCGGAGGCGATCGCCCGCGCCATCGCCAACCCCCAGGAGCTCAACCAGGGCAAGGTCGACGCCTACCAGGCGCGCCGGGTGCTAGACCGGCTGTACGGGTATGAGGTCTCGCCCGTGCTGTGGAAGAAGGTCATGCCCAAGCTGTCGGCCGGCCGCGTGCAGTCGGTCGCCACCCGGCTGGTCGTGGACCGGGAGCGCGAGCGGATCGCGTTCCGCGCCGCCGCCTACTCCGACCTCGAGGCCGAGTTCGCCACCAAGGACCACGGCCAGCCCGGCAAGGAAAACGAGCCCACCTCGTTCACCGCCAACCTGGTGTCCGTCGACGGCCGGAGGGTGGCCCAGGGCCGCGACTTCACCTCCGTCGGCGAGCTGCGCGGTGCTGGTCTAGCGGGGACCGACGTCCTGCACCTGGACGCCGCGGCCGCCGCCGCCCTGGCGCAGCGGCTGGAGAGCGCGGCCTTCGCCGTTTCCAGCGTGGAGCGCAAGCCGTACAAGCGCTCGCCGTACGCGCCGTTCCGTACCACCACGCTGCAGCAGGAGGCGTCCCGCAAGCTCGGGTTCTCCGCCAAGCACACGATGTCGACCGCGCAGCGGCTGTACGAGAACGGCTACATCACCTATATGCGCACCGACTCGGTCACGCTGTCGCAGACGGCGATCACCGCGGCGCGCAAGCAGGCGGCGGAGCTCTACGGTGCCTCCTACGTGCCCGATGCTCCCCGCACCTACGCCAGCAAGGTGAAGAACGCGCAGGAGGCGCACGAGGCCATCCGCCCGGCCGGGGACAGCTTCCGCACCCCCACCCAGGTCGCCAAGGACCGGCTGTCCTCGGACCAACGCCGGCTGTACGAGCTGATCTGGCAGCGGACCGTCGCCTCGCAGATGAAGGACGCCACCGGCGAGTCGGTCTCGGTCCGGGTCGCGGGCACCTCCACCGCGAACGAACGGGCCGAGTTCGGCGCCACCGGCAAGGTCATCAGCTTCTACGGGTTCCTCAAGGCCTACGTCGAGGGCGCCGACGACCCGGACGCCGACCGCGACGACCGGGAACGCAGGCTGCCGCCGCTGGCCGAAGCCGACCCGCTCGACGTGCTGCGGCTCGCCCCGGCCGAGCACTCCACCCGGCCGCCGGCCCGCTACACCGAGGCGTCGCTGGTCAAGGAGCTGGAAGACCGGGAGATCGGCCGGCCGTCCACCTACGCGACCATCCTGGGCACCATCTTGGACCGGGGCTACGTGTTCAAGAAGGGCACCGCCCTGGTCCCCTCGTTCCTCGCCTTCGCCGTGGTCACGCTGCTGGAACGCCACTTCGGCCAGCTGGTCGACTACGAGTTCACCGCCCGGATGGAGGACGTCCTCGACGAGATCTCCCGCGGCGAGGCCGAGCGGGTGCCGTGGCTGCGCCGGTTCTACTTCGGCGCCGAGGGCGCCGGCGCCGAGGACGACCCGGGGCTGAAGTCCCTGGTGGGCGACATCAGCGACATCGACGCGCGGGACGTCAGCTCGTTCCCGCTGGCCGGCAGCGACATCGTGGTCCGGGTCGGCCGGTACGGCCCGTACCTGGACCGCGAAGGTCAGCGGGTGAACGTCCCTGAGGACATCGCCCCCGATGAGCTGACGGTAGAAAAAGCAGAAGAGCTTCTTAACCAGCCGAACGATGACGTGGTGCTCGGCACCGACCCCGATACCGGCCGCACGATGCTGGCCAAGGCCGGGCGTTTCGGCCCCTACGTCACCGAGCAGCTCCCCGAGGATGCTCCCGCCTCGGCCAAGCCCAGGACCGCGTCGCTGCTGAAGTCGATGGCGCTGGACACGGTCACGCTGGCGGACGCGCTGCGGCTGCTGACCCTGCCGCGGGCCATCGGGGAGCTGGATGGCGAGCCGGTCACCGTGCAGAACGGCCGGTACGGGCCCTACGCCAAGAAGGGCACGGACAGCCGGTCGCTGGAGTCTGAGGAGCAGCTGTTCACGCTGACCCTGGCCGAGGCCAAGGAGCTGTTCGCCCAGCCGAAAACCCGCGGCCGCGGCGCCCGGGCGGCCGCCCCCCCGCTGCGCGAACTCGGCGAGGACCCGGAGACAGGTAAGCCGATGGTGATCAAGGACGGCAGGTTCGGTCCCTACGTGACCGACGGCGAGACCAACGCGTCGCTGCGCAAGGACGACGACGTCGCCACGATCACCGTCCAGCGGGCCGCCGAGCTGCTGGCTGACCGTCGCGTCGCGCCCCCGGCCAAGCGCAGCCGGACCACGACGACACGAAAGAAAGCTGCCCCTAAGGCTGCCAGCACGGCTCGTTCGGCCGCAAAAAAGTCTTGATTTTCCTGATACCCGTGGCTGGTCGCACCTGGGCCGGGCCTAAAATCACGATCAAGGACTAATCCGTTATGCGGTCAGCAGTGCCGATACGCTTACGCCGTGAACTTCCGCGCCGGAGCAGGCCAGCAGCGAAGGGGCGGCGCCGACCGGGGCGAGCCTGGGCGTGGCGCCGCGCGGCGTAATCATGCCCGCGAGCCTGGCGTCTTGTCGATTAAGCCGTTCCGGCGGCTGTGGATCGCGTTGTCCCTGTCCAGCCTCGGTGACTGGCTCAGCATCGTCGCGCTGACCGTGCTGGCGTCGTCGCTCACGTCCGGCGGCCTGGAGGCCAAGGGCTCGGCCGTCAGCGGGGTGTGGCTGGCCACGCTGCTGCCCGCGCTGCTGTTCGGGCCGCTGGCCGGGGCGCTGGCGGACCGGCTGGACCGCCGGATGGTGATGATCGTCGGCGACGTGATCCGCGGGCTGTTGTTCCTGTCCATCCCGCTGTTCCCGAACCTGATCTGGATCTTGGTCGCCAAGTTCCTGGCCGGCGTGGCCAGCCAGTTCTGGAACCCTGCCACCGCCGCGTCCATCCCGAACCTGGTGCCCAAGGACAAGCTGGAGCGGGCGAACCAGCTCAGCCTGCTAACCACGTACGGCACCGCGCCGCTCGCGGCCGGTCTGTTCAGCGTGCTGGCGCTGGTCAGCGAGGGGATCAGCCGGGTCACGCCACTGTTCCACGCCAGCAACGTGGACCTGGCCCTGTACTTCAACGCGGCCTCCTACTTCATCTCCGCGCTCACCGTCTACTTCATCCGCGAGATACCCAAGCGGAACGCCAGCGGGACAATCTCCGTGCCGTCCGTCTTCAGGTCCATCTGGGAGGGCTGGCAGTTCATCGGGAAGACCCCGGTGGTACGCGGCCTGGTGATCGGGATGGTGGGCGCGTTCGCCGGGGCCGGCGTGGTGGTCGGGCTGGGATATACCTACATCACCTACACGCTGCACGGCGGCAGCGCCGGCTGGGGGCTGGTCTTCGCCGCGATCTTCGTCGGCATGGCGCTCGGCATGGTCGTCGGCACCAGGGTGCTTGGCGACTTCAGCCGCCGCCGACTGTTCGGGCTCACGATCGCGGCCGCCGCGGTGCCGCTCGCGCTCATCGGCCTGGTGCCGGTGCTGGGCGCGGTCGTCCTGTTCGTGGTGCTGCTCGGCGCGCTGTCCGGGATCGCGTACGCGACCGGCTTCACCATCGTCGGGCTCGAGGTGGACGACGATACCCGCGGCCGGGTCTTCGCCTTCTTCCAGTCCTCCATCCAGGTCATCCTGTTCACCGTCATCGTCGTCGGGACGGCCCTCTCGGCCGGCCTGACCAGGGTGATCGCGTCGCTGAACGGGACCGGGAACGTCAAGATCGGCAACGTCACCTACGCCTCGGCCGGGCAGAACGCGGTGATCCTGCTGGCGGCCGTGGTGGCGTTCCTGCTCGGGGTGCGGGCCTACCGGCAGATGGACGACCGGAAGGGCGTGCCGCTGCGCGAGGACCTGCTGGCGGCGATCCGGAACGAGCCGGCCCCTTCGGTCATGGAGCCCGCGCACCTGAACGGGAGCGCCCCGCCGCCGACCGGGCGGCTGATCGCGTTCGAGGGCGGCGAGGGGTCGGGCAAGACCACGCAGGCCAGGCTGATCGCCATCTGGCTGCGCGAACTCGGGTACGACGTGGTGACCACGCACGAGCCCGGCGCGACGAAGATCGGCATGCGGCTGCGCGCGCTGCTGCTCGACACCTCGAGCACCGGCATGTCGCCGCACGCCGAGGCGCTGATGTACGCGGCCGACCGCGCCGAGCACGTCGCTTCGGTCATCGGGCCCGCCCTGGAGCGCGGCGCGGTCGTCATCACCGACCGGTACGTGGATTCCTCGCTGGCCTACCAGGGCTGGGGCCGGAGCCTGCCGGTCGAGGACATCGCCAGGTTCAACTGGTGGGCGACGGGCGGACGCACCCCCGACCTCACCATCCTGCTGGACATGGACCCGCTGGCCGGGCTGAGACGCCGGACCCGTTCGGCGGACCGGCTGGAAGCGGAGCCCGCGGAGTTCCACCTCCGGGTCCGGGTCGGCTTCCTCGCGCTGGCCCGCGCCGAGCCCGGCCGTTACCTGCTGCTCGACGCGGCTCGCCCCCCCGAGCAGATCACCAGGGACATCCAGGACCGGGTCCGCGACCTGCTCCCCGACCCGGTTCCCTCGGTAGCCGAGGCGAACACCGGGGACTTCCCCGCCATCAAGGAAGAAGTCCTCGGCTCATGACCGGGACCTTCGGTGAGCTTGCGGGGCAGGACGCGGTGGTCGCGCAGCTGGAAAAGGCGTCGGCGGCCGCATCGGCGCTGCTCGCCGGTGAACGTCCCGAGCCTGGCGCGATGACGCACGCCTGGCTGTTCACCGGGCCGCCTGGGTCGGGACGATCGGTGGCGGCGCGGGCGTTCGCGGCCGCCCTGCTATGCCCGTCCGGAGGCTGCGGTCAGTGCGCCTGCTGTCATCAGGTGCGGGCCGGGACGCACGCGGACCTGATGCTGATCCGGCCCGCGGGACTGTCGTACGGAGTGAAGCAGACCCGGGACCTGGTGCTGCGCGCCGCGGGCCAGCCCACCGGGGGACGCTGGCAGATCGTGCTCTTCGAAGACGCCGACCGGTGCACAGAACAAGCGGCGAACGCGCTGCTGAAGGCGATCGAGGAGCCGGCCCCGCGGACGGTCTGGCTGTTGTGCGCGCCGTCGGCCGAGGATCTGGTGCCCACGATCAGGTCGCGGTGCCGAGTTGTCACGCTTGTCGTGCCGACGTCGGCGGCAGTGGCTAAAGTACTGGTGACGCGGGACGGTATCGACCCCGCCAGAGCGCTGGCCGCGGCCCGTGCGGCGCAGGGACACGTGGGCCGCGCCCGGCGCCTGGCCACCGATGCCTCAGCGGCCAAGCGCCGGGCCGACGTGCTGCGGGTACCGATCGAGGTCACCTCACTCGGCCCGGCTCTCGCCGCGGCGGCCGCCCTGGTGCGCACCGCCGAGGACGAAGCCAAGGCGGTGACCGAGGACCTGGACGAGCCGGAACGCCACTCGCTGCGTCAGGCGTACGGCGAGGGGTCGACCGGCAAGGGCGTGGCCAAGGCCATCCGCGGAATGGCCGGCGCGATGAAGGACCTCGAGGACCGGCAGAAGTCCCGCGCCACCCGGGTGAAGCGGGACACGCTCGACCAGGCCCTGCTCGAGCTGGCCCTGTTCTACCGTGACATCTTGATGGTGCAGCTCTGCGCCGAAGTCGAACTCGCCAATTCCGACGCTGACCTGCGGCGGGTCGCGTCGGCTTCCCGCCCGGAGGCCACCCTGCGGCGCATGCAGGCCATCATGCGCTGCCGTGAACGCCTCACCCTGAACGTCGCGCCCCTGCTCGCCGTCGAGGAAATGACCCTCTCCCTAGTCCAGGGCTAACGCTCCTCGCGCTGGTGCCGGGCCGCCCCGGGGCGTGACCGGCAGGGGCGTGACCGGCCGGGTGTCGCGCCGGGCCTGTCGTCCCATATCAGCACATTTCGCCTATACCGGTCCATACCTGGCTGGCGTAAATGAGTATGGTTGTGGCAACGTGCACAATCTATTGTGCAGGGTGCTACAACCATACCTAAGCGAGGCCTGCTCTCCGGGCAGGGGATGGTGCGGATGGGGAGTGGGGGGCGCATGCGGCCGTTGGCCAGGGCCCCTCTGATCCGCTGCGCCACCATGGCCGGTTCGCGCCGGATCTGGCCGGGCAGAAAGTGCAGCGGGATGATGCCGGCCTCGCCCATCAGGTCATGGCGGGCCGTCGTCCGTTGATGGTCGGCGGGCCCGAGATGCCACTCGCGCGAGTCGACCTCCGCTACCACGCCAGCCTCCGGCCACCACGCGTCGGGCCTGGCGATGAACGTATCGCCCACGTACAAAGACGGATTGAACAGCGGCATCGGCAGCCGGGCCGCCTTGATCAGGTCGCGGAAATCGCCCTCGGCGACGGATCTGACGCCGTCGGCCACCTCGCTCAGTACCGTCCGGAACATGGCGGAACCGCGGACTGGTCCGCTCTGCAGCTCGCTGGCCAGCTGGCTGACCGTACACCGGCCGAGCTGGACCGCCCCCGCCACCACGGCACGGACATCGTTGAGGCTGGCCTGCTGCCAGGCGGTGTCGGCCACCGCGCGGGCCACCGGAGCGAACCGCACCGGCCCGCTGGCAGCGATCTGGCCGGGCATGCGAGCCGTGCGGTGCAGCCGGACGAAGCCGGTGTTGGCGCGCTGCCGGGTGGCTGGGACTAGCACATCGATCGTGTCCAGGGCCGGTGCGCTCCGGATGCCGTAGTGCATCAGGGCCACCGGGCCGGTGATCAGACTGCCCGGCCCGGCGTACAGCAGGGCCGCCATCTCTTTCTGCGGCAGGTTGGGTGTGCCGGTCACGCCCAGGTAGACGCCGGGGAGCAGCACCTGCCACGGGCCGCCGGCCCGGACGCGGTACTGCATCGCGCGGTCGGCCATGCCGAGAGTGAGCAGCTGCTCGCGGCTGACCACGGCGAACTGCTTCTCCAGGAGCTCGCCCAGGCCATCTAGTCGCACTGTTCGTGGCATAAACCAGAGCATGACACCGAGGTCCGACATCCTTGCTCCGTTACGTAGTTGCCGAGGCATCCGGCTGCAGGTGCGGGCCTGTTCGGCGGGTCCGGAGCAACCGGACGGCCGCTGGTTCGTGCCATAGGTATGGGACATACTTCGGTTCCTGAACCTGCCATCAGATGGGCGGATGCCGTGCGAAACAGCCGTCTCGCGCCACCAGGCGCAGACGTAGATCCGGCGGCCGTCAGCACCATCGCCACGTTGTTCCGCGATCATCACGGCGAGCTGGTGCGGCTGGCGCTGCTCATGGTCGGAGACGTGCCCACGGCCGAGGATGTCGTGCAGGACGTCTACACGTGCCGGGCTGGTCGCTGGCCCTCCACGCGATCGGCGCCTCGCCGGACGGCCATACGTTCTACGTCGCCTACCAGGCGTTCAGCGACGCGAAGTCGTCGAACACGAGTCAGAGTTGGATTTACCGCCTGAGCATCACCGGCTCGGGCGCGGTGATGCCGCTGACCAGGATCAAGGGCGGTGTCATCAACGTCGCTACCGCTCTTTGGAGCTCCGGGGGCAGCCTGGCCCTCTCACCCGATGGCGCCAAGCTCGCTCTCACCGTCGACAACACAGATCAGCGCGGCCACGACAGCCAGGGCTGGGCGGACAAGATTGTCGTCATCGACTTGGCGACCGGCGCGCGACATGTGTGGCGCGGCTTGTACCGGTCGGGCAAGACGTTCACGATCCCGGACATTTCGTGGACCGCGGACGGGCGATCGCTTGTCTTTCTCGGGTTGTGGTGCGACTACCCGAAGGCTGCGAGCCGATGTGCGGGCACATCGGGGCCGGGAGATTACCGTGACACGCAGGTCCGGTCGCTCAGCGTGGGAACGGGCGGCGGAACGCTTGATCGCAGCGCCGTGCTCCTGTCGCAGTCGGCCCGCTACCCCGTCATCGCGGCTGCGGTCGCCGGGCCGGGCCCGGCCGAGCTCAACGTGGTCGTGCTGTCCGGTAAGTTCGTCGCAGATACAGGCTCGTCCGGTTCCTCACTGAAGGCCGCTGTCGAAAATGTCTCGGCGGTCAACGGGTCGCTGCTAGGCGTGGCATACCGCTGGGCGCCCCAGGGGGATGCAGGGCAACCGGTGATCAGCCCGGACCCCAGCGGGCATTACCTGCTGTTGTCTTACGCCCGCCCCGGCGGCTTCCACACCGGGTGGATCGGCGTGGGGAAGCTGCATCTCCTCCCGGTCAGGCAGCCGTACCTCGGATTTTTGATTACCGCCTGGTGACGGCCACCACGTCCGGGCAGGCGGGCGGCTGGGACGTGGCACCACGGTCCGTTCGGGCCAAAGGAAAGTACGGCGTGCGGGACGGTGGCCGGCGATCCGGGCGGCGGATGACAACGTAGTCTGGCCGAATGGGCATGATGATGGCGGTCAGCTTCGAGCGGTACGGGCGGCTGTACTACCTCGACCCGGGCCCGTGCTCGCCGGCCATCGGCGACAAGGTGCTCGTGCCCACCGACTCTGGCCCCGAGGTGGCCCAGGTCGTGTGGGCGCCGCAGTGGGTGTCCGAGGACATCGACGGGCTGCCGCTCTGCGCGGGGCTGGCCACCGACGATGACCTGGCCCGGGACGAGGAGAACCGGCGGCGGCGGGCCGAGGGACGGCTGGCCGCGCGGCGGCTGATCAGGGAGCATCAGCTGCCGATGAAGGTCACCGCGGTGGACTTCATCGGGTCGCAGAACGTGTTCGTCGTGTACTTCGCCGCGCCGCACCGGGTGGATTTCCGCGCGCTGGTCCGCGACCTGAGCGCCCGGCTGAAGGGCCGGGTGGAGCTGCGGCAGATCGGCCCCAGGGACGAGGCGCGGCTGCAGGGCGGGATCGGGCCGTGCGGACGTGACCTGTGCTGTGCCACCTTCCTGAAGGACTTCGAGCCGGTATCGGTCCGGATGGCCAAGGACCAGAAACTGCCGGTGAACCCGCTGCGGATCGCGGGGGCGTGCGGGCGGCTGATGTGCTGCCTGAAGTACGAGCACCCGCTCTACCAGGATTTCCGCAAGGACGCGCCGCCGGTGGGGGCCTCGGTCACGTCGCCCGCCGGGCCGGGCACGGTGGTCGGGCACAACGTTCCTTCCGACACGGTGGTGGTGAAGCTGGCTGCCGACGGGCGGGCGCACGCGTGCCCGAAGGCCAGCGTGTGCGGGTCGCGGCAGGCGTACGAGTCGATGCACGGCGAGCGCGGGAAGGCGGCGCGGGAGGACGGATGAGAGCAGGCGGCGGGGTCTGCCCGTGACCGTGTAACGCGGGAAGCTCGCGCGGAACTGAAGG
>ODAK010001461.1_pt1 | contig 25785 bp, 29 predicted proteins | sample 1539591 | NCBI WGS metagenome assembly ODAK01 (sample SAMEA3539303, study PRJEB22396) | soil metagenome | biome: tundra; feature: field; material: soil | place: USA | collected 2010-05 | depth 0.15 m
AGCATATTCTGCTCCGCCGGCGTCAAGTTGCCCTTGGTCTTGTCTTGCAGGATGGCCAGCGTGTCGATGGTTTGCCGGGCGCCCAACAGGTCCACCTCCGGTTTCGCGCCTTGCGGAGCTGCCAAGCCAAGCTGCACAAGCGAACTCATGTAAAGCGAGGCGACAAACTTCTCGAAGCTCATCTCGAAGTCTTGCGCGCGGTGTGGCTGTCCCTGCTTACGCATCTCCTTCTCGATGCTTTCGTCGATCTCGCGTGTCGATTCGCGGTAGGCCGCGGCAGAGTCGTGCTGTTCCTGCGCGCTGGGCCCTTCCGGAGCAGCCTCATCGGTCACAATGGACGAGGTTGGCACGGCGCTTTCTGGCGCAGGTTGTTGTCGTGCCGCGCGCTCCTCGTTGACCACTCGCTGCGCTTCGCTTTTCTCGCGTTCCCGTTCGGCGCGGCGCTCTTCGTCTTCCACCACGTCCTGGCGTAACTCACCATCGGTGCTGAACAAGCGGCGATCGGTAACTACAAATTCGGGTTTCTTCTCTTTGTCGGCCATAGATATTCATTCACTCATGAAAACGGAAGTGTCTGCACAGTGGCGGTCTGCTCGCCGATCTGCACCGTGGCGCCGGGAGGCGCGGCTTCGCGGCGCACATAGCCGAGCGCCAACGTCCGCTCGCCACTAGGAAATGGAATCCGCGCCGCGCCGGTTATCTCTCCCACATCCTTATCGTTGGCGCGGACCTTGGTTCCCGCCGCCGGAGGCTTGGCCGCTGGACCTCCCTGCACTTCGAAGCCGGTGAACATGCGATGCCCGTTGCCGCGCGAGCGAATTCGCTCCACAATCTCCTGCCCGATGTAGCAGCCCTTGGCGAAATTCAAGGCGTGCTGCTGTCCCGTTTCCTGCGGCAAATCGCGTTCCCGAAGGTCAACTCCGAAGCGCGGTATCCCTCTGACGATGCGATAGAGTTCAAAGGCATCGCTGCCGACGGGCATGGCGCCGGCCGAGGCCAAGGCGTCCCAGATTGCGTCCACGTTCTCCGAGGCAAACCAGATCTCGAATCCATCCATCTGCGGCTGCGCGCTCCGCGCAATAGAGACACCGACTTCGCGCCACACTGCGTCGATCACCTGCCCGGGCTCGAGTTGCGAGACGTCCAGACCGGCCGCCACCAAAATCTCGCGCGACTTCGGACCTGCCACGCCAACGGCGGCGAGTTTGTCGCTGATGTCGGCGACCTCGACATCGTCCATGATGATGTAACGATCAAAAATCTCACCGATCGTAGGCGCTTGCTCGCGGTCGGTGGTGACCAGCAGATAGTCGCCGCGATTGTAGGCGACCAAGTCTCCCTGGATGCGCCCCTGCGCGCTAAGGACGAAGCTGTACACTCCGTGACCTAGGGCGAGGTCGCGCACATTGTTCGTGACCATGCCATTCAGCCAGCGCACGCGGTCCTCTCCCGCCAGCACCAGCTTGCCTTGCCAGCTCATGTCGAGGAGAGCGCAATCCTCCAACAGCGACCGAAATTCAGTCGCCGAATCGCCGAAGTCCGCCGGGGTTTCCGCACCCCGATAGATGCCAAGGCGCGCGCCGCTGGCCGCAAGCTTCTCTTGAAACGTCGTAACACTCATACCGAACCTTTGATTATAGCGAAGGAAGCGAGCTAGCATTCAGCACTCAGCGTTCAGCTGTCAGCCATCAGCCAACAGCACTCAGCATTCAGTTCAGCCGGCTTAGCGTTGATGGTGGGTTCGTTGAGATCCTGAGCTGTTCTGCTATCTTTCAACCGATACTTTGATTCTAGCGAAGACAACTTGGCTCAGCTGTTATCCTGAGACCCACGGATACCGAAGTCGCAACCTGAATCGTTCCAGGCGGGCGGTTCGAAATGATGGACAAGAAAAAAGAATCGGATGCTTCGGAGCAAAACGCAGATATCAAGAAAGTCTACAGGGCGGACAGCAAACAGCGAGCCCCTCACCTGATCGACCGGGATGAACAAAAGCAGATTGAAAAGTTGCGGCGTAGCGTGGCGGCTGCGGTAAAGGCAGGCGAAGGGCAAAAGGCGCTCGACATCTTAAAACAAATGGGATATGGCCACGACACCGTTGAGTACAAAGCCGTTATCGCTTTGCTTTATCCACCTTCAAGGAGGAAATGAGATGGTCCCGCTCCTTCATTCTGCGTTGCTTCGGAAGGGCGGATACCTTCTTTTCGATCGCGCCCACAACCAAGTCGGCTATTTCTTCAGCGTTAGTACGCGATGCGTAGTTCGTTTCCGGCAATTTTTTGCGGGCAGGAGCGGTTGCCATGTTCTCATTTTCCCTGGATAGCAATTTTATCTTAGCACGGGCCTCATCTCTAACCATCTGATGCGCAGCCAGTGGCTGCGGTCGCCTGGAAAAGATCGAAGCGGCTCCGCTGACCGTATTTCTGTTATCGTTTTTCATTGACCATGACCAAGCGCATCGCAGTGGTTCCCGGAGACGGCATCGGCAAAGAAGTCATTCCCAACGCTCTCGAAGTAGTTGGCGCCAGCGGAGCGGCCGTCGAGTTCACCTCCTTTGACTGGGGCGCCGACCGCTACCTGGTCGACGGCACCACCGTTCCGCCAGACGGCTTTCCGATGCTGGCCCGCGACTTCGACGCAATCTTTGTGGGTGCGATGGGCGATCCGCGCGTGCCCAGCAACATTCACGCCAAAGAAATTCTGCTAGGCATGCGTTTCAAGATGGACCTTTACGCCAATGTGCGTCCGGTGCGCCTGCTCGATGCCTCGCTGTGTCCCCTGAAAAACGCCTCGCCAGACGACATCAACTTCACCGTCATCCGCGAGAACACCGAAGGCGTCTACATGGATATGGGCGGCACCTTCAAGTTCGGCACGCCCGACGAGGTCGCCACGCAAGAGGACATCAACACGCGCAAGGGTGTGGAGCGCATCATTCGCTTCGCGTTCGATTACGCGCGCGCCAATGGCCGCAAGAAAGTGATGATGTCCGACAAGTCAAACGTGATGACCTATGCCGGCGGCCTGTGGCAGCGCGTCTTCAAGGAAGTGGCCAAAGAATACTCCGATATCCAGACGCAGCACATGTACGTGGACGCGCTCTGCCTGCAAATGGTGCGCGATCCCCGCTCGCTCGACGTGATCGTCACCAACAACATGTTCGGCGACATCCTCACCGACCTCGCTGCCGCACTGCAAGGCGGACTCGGCATGGCCGCCAGCGGGAACATCCATCCCGGCCGCACTTCGATGTTCGAGCCGGTGCACGGCTCGGCGCCTTTGATCGCAGGAAAGAACATCGCCAACCCCATGGGCGCAATTCTGACAGCGGCGATGATGCTGGCGCACCTGGGCCTGAACGCCGACGCGCAGAAGATCGAGAACGCGGTGCTCGCTGCCGTTCGCGAGCAGAAGACGACGGTAGATGTGGGAGGCTCGCTGGGCACACGCGAGTGCGCACAGTGGATCGCGGAGCGGGTAGCAAAGTAATTGCGATTGTTATACTGCCCTATTCATGCTCAAGGACACGCTGGAACAAGGTCGAATGGTTGCCGACGAAGCGCTGGAACGCCTGCTCCCGCCGGCTTCGCAGTATCCCGCATCCATTCATCAAGCCATGCGGCACAGCGTGTTCGCCGGAGGCAAACGCCTGCGGCCGATCCTGTGCATGGAAGCCGCGCAGATGATCGCAGGCTGCATTCCGCCCGGCGTCGAGGAGTTGGGAGCGGCGTTGGAGATGCTCCATACCTACTCGCTCATCCACGACGACCTTCCCGCGCTCGACAACGACGACCTCCGCCGCGGTCGCCCCACGTGTCACAAGGCATTCGGCGAAGCCACGGCCATTCTTGCCGGCGATGCCCTCCAGACTTACGCCTATGAAGTGCTGGCGAAGTTGCAGTGCTCGGCGGAGGCCCGGGTCGCCATCATCGCCGAGATCGCGCACGCCACTGGCACCATCGGCGGCATGATCGGCGGGCAGGTGATGGACCTGGAAGCCGAACATCATCAGGCCGACGCGCAGACGCTGGAATACATCCATCGCTCCAAGACGGGCGCACTGCTCACAGCGAGCGTCGTCACCGGCGGCATGTATGCGGGCGCGGATGCATCGCAGCTCCAGAATCTGCGCGACTTCGGCCAGAACATCGGGCTGGCGTTTCAGATTGTGGATGATGTTCTCGACGTGACCCAAACCTCGGAGCAGTTGGGCAAGACAGCCGGCAAGGACACCGCTACCGAAAAAGCAACGTATCCGGCGCTCTTTGGTCTGGATGCTTCGCGGAAGAAAGCCGACGAGCTAGTCGCAGCGGCTTCTGTAGCCCTGGATGCTTTTGGCGAGCGCGCCGCCACCCTGCGAGAGATCGCGCAGTTCCTGGTGGAGAGGAAGAAATAGGAGGAGCCGAGGGAGTTTTTCGCTCCAGCTTACTTCTTGCAACATTCTCGGTATTTCTTGCCGCTCCCACAGGGACAAGGGGAGTTTCTGTGCACGCGGGGAGTGGCAAGCGGTCTCGCCGTTCCATCTGCATTGAAAGCTTCTATTCTCGGCTCTGTGTTGATCAGCGCCATTCTTCCGTCGAGAATTACGCTATCAGGCATATAAGCTGCTAAATCCGCGATGCCGTTCAAGTCTTCTTCGAGCCGGCCACCCTCATCGAGAAGAGTTGACCCGATCCCGAGCTGCCCCATGCGCCGGTTTAAACCTCGATTTCCTAATCCACAAGCCACAGGCTGGCCGCAACCTTTTGTGATGCACTTAGGGGGAATTCGCAAAAAGCGGGGACCTACAGTTTACTGAATGAATGATGTATCAGGGGTAACTGCACGATTTGTCCTTTAAAGCACGCTAAGCCGAAACCCCTTGTATTTCAGAGGCTTTCACAAACGACCCTTTACGCGTCGAACGAGGGGGCACCCCTTATTGGGGGTTGTACCTGACATATCTGACAAACCGAATCTCGGTGCGACGATCCGCCCAGAGGCATGCGATACGTTTGACTTTTGGCAGATTAATCGCACAACTGGCGAGTAATAATTCTTCCCCATCATCACCCGCAAAACCTATAAGAATTTTGATCCTCTTTGCCTCAATACCTGTGGCAATCAAATAATCGCGAACGGCGGCGGCGCGTTTCAGGGCAAGCTTTTTGTTGGATGCGACACTCCCGATTGGATCGGTATAGCCGGCCAACTCAACGGCATCATGGGCAAGGCTGTCGCGGGTGAAGTCATTGCTGTGGCTGCTGTTCTGCATGCCTTCCAACATATGGTCGATGGTGACTTTGGCTGAAGGGGATCGCTCTGGATCATTGCCAGACTTGGCATGTTCCAGATCGCTTGCGTTATAGTCGAAGTAGATGGCCGTAAATCCATCTTCAGTGCGATAAGGCTCAAATTCCTTGCTCTTATGGGGCTTTATCGCCCCAGCTGATTGATCGAACTGGATAGTGGCAACAGCTCGCTTACAGCCATCGCTGCCTTCAAATCCTGTGGTGACGCAGCTTCCATTGCTGCTCAGAACGGGTTCGCCGTTCGAGCTACGCAAAACACCGGCATGCGCCGAACAGGGCATCATGAGTAACAGGCAAAAGACGCCATATAGGGCAACGGTTTTGTCCGAAAGGGCAATCATGAGCGAACCAGCTAATCGTTGCTGGTATTTACGATGACGATATTCATCGGGCATTCTCGGTTTGGTATAAGTCACATTCTTGGCAGCCACAGAATGATACTCGGCTATGGCGCCGCCAGGATTTTCGCGCAATAGGTAAATGCTGTTGCATTGTGAACCGACACTTCCTTTGCCCTGGCTGCGTTCTGCCGCCTCTTGAATTGTGTTGACCGCTTTCCCTATTACAGCAGCCGGAGGCCTCTTGGTTTTCATCAGCTCTCCGATGGTCAATAGCGCTGGTCGCATTGACGACTGTCTTGCGGCGGCCATCAAGACCTCAACAGGAGATCATCTGCTCCTGCTCTGCCGCACCTACAATCTGTCTGCCGCGATGTCGGGCATAGGCTCATCAATCTTCTGCTTCCAGCGCCTTCACTCGTTCGCCGGGGATCGACTGTTTCGACTTGGGGAGATCAAAAACCGGCAGGCCGTCCACGTACTTGATACGGGCGGTTCTCCGCGTTCCTCGCAGAATGAGTTCCGCAATTGCCTTACTGAGCGACAGGTTGCGGCTCTCCGCATATCGTTTGGCTATCGCAGCTACGTCATTATTCAGCGTGACTGTCATTCTCATGGAAGTATTGTGTAGCAATGATCAATACGATTTCTGGGGTTGCTCGCACATTCGTGTCCAGAATAACCATTACTCGAATGTGACCGCTTTGATCGTGCGGCCCCGCAGCTCAGGAATGTCTGAAGCCAGGCTGGCTTTGGCAAACAACGCGGCGATTTCCGTCCCCAGTCCGCCAAGTGCGCGGCGAGCCAAGCCTCGAATGGCCACATGATAGGACTTGGGCTTCTTCAGCAGGAGCACCCGTTCGCCACGAACCACCACAAGTATCTTGTCTCCGGGCTTCAGACGCAGAGCTGCGCGCGCTTCACGTGGGATCACGATCTGGTTCTTCGCTGAAAGAGTTACTTCCGCCATCGCTTCATATTTTGCCACAACGTAAAGCGGTCGGGCTTAACGCCTACAGCGACTGCACCGGAACAGCCAGCAGGTCCTCCACCAGCCCAACTTCCTTCTGGACGAATGGCTCGGCGTATTGGACGCCCGCGAGCAGGCCATAGAAAGCGGCCATGGCGGCGAGTCGCTCGCGGATCTCCGCCTGGCGCGGGAAGAGTCCGCTGCCTGCCGACTGGTCCTGGTACTGCGAGCGGTAGGCCATCAGGGCGGCGAAGCGGGTCTCGAACTGCTCGGAGATGTCCGCCACGAACGACGGGCGAACATCGGCGTAGAGGCTGGCATAGACAATCTTGTAAGGGCGATGGGGCGGCAAAGAGCACAGCGTCTGCAAGCTCTCAGGAGGAATATCCGCGGTCGCGCCGGTCTGGCCGAGTTTCGCCAGTCCTGCGAGGAAGGCGGCTTCAAAGCCGAGCACCGATGCGGTGGCGTGGTCGGGATGGCGCGCCTGCCAATAAGGAAGAATGAGCACGCGCGGGCGCAGCTCACGAATGACACTCGCGACCTTTAGCCGGTTGACGAAGGTGTTCTCGACGCGCCCGTCGGGAATATCGAGCGCCTTTCTCCAACTGACTCTCAGGATGCGCGCGGCCGCCTCGGCCTCACGCGCCCGGTCCTCGACGCTGCCGCGCGTGCCCATCTCGCCCTGCGTCAGGTCAAGGATGGCTGTGCGGTGTCCGCGCGCTGCCATCTTGAGCAGTGTGCCGCCGCAGGTCTGCTCGACGTCGTCACGATGCGCGGCGATGGCGAGGATGTCGCAGTGTGGTGCGTCAGGCATAAGAAGCTAAATCCGCATTGCCACCGCAACGCCGTCGCGCAGCGGAACGATCGTCGTGAACCAATCCTTCGATGAGTACAGCAACCGGTTGAACTCCACCACGCCCTTGGCGTACTTGTCAGGCTCGGCGCTATTCGCCAACCCGGGATTGCCGGCTGCATACGCCACTTTGCCCGACCACAACGCATTGTCGGTGATGAAGAGCCCGCCCTTGCGCACGCGCGCCGCCGCCATATTGAACACGCGGGGATAGTCATGCTTGTCCACGTCGTTGAATACGATGTCGAATTCCTCTTTGCGCTCCGACAGAACTTCGAGCGCATCGCCAACATGGATCTGGATGCGATCGGCGACGCCCGCCTGCTCGAAGTAGCCACGCGCTTCGTCGGCATTCTTGCGGCTGCCATCGGTGTAATGGACCTTGCCGCCTTCACCCACCGCCTTGGCCCACCAGATGGTGGAATAGCCGATCGCTGAGCCCAACTCGAAAACCGTCTTGGCGTTGATCAGCCGCGCATATTGATAGAACAGCCGGCCGACCGCCGGCCCCACGATGGGGATGTCGCGCGCCTTCGCCTGGCGTTCCATCTCCTGCAAGACGGGCCCGCGCTCGGGAAGCATAGCGTAGAGATAGTTCTCGACGCGTTCATCGGTAAAGCTCTTCATCGATAGTATTCACTCCTCAGCTCAACGTTTGCCCGGGCTTCATTTCGACCACCTCCGGGCCGCCCGTCCCCAGTAATTTCTTCAGATCATCAGGCCGTCCGGTCAACATCGGAAACGTGCCGAAGTGCATAGGGATGACAGTTTTGGGCTGCAGCAGCTTGCATGCGTAAGCCGCTTCGCGGGGGCCCATGGTGAAGTGATCGCCGATGGGCAGCATTGCGATCTCGGGCGAGTAGAGATCGTGGATGATCTGCATGTCGCCAAACACGGCGGTATCGCCCGCATGATAGAGCTTCACTCCGCCGGGCAACTCGAGGACATACCCGCACGCCTCGCCACCATACACGACGCTGCCATCGTCGTCCTGAATGCCACAGGAGTGCACCGCGTGCGTCATCGTGATCTTGATTCCGGCGACCGTCTGCGTCCCGCCCTTGTTCATGGGGGCGATCTGCTGGGCGCCCTTCTTCCCCATCCAGGTGCAGAGCTCAAAAATCCCGACCACGATGGGATTGTGCTGTTTGGCAATCTGCACGGCGTCGCCGATGTGGTCCATGTGGCCGTGGGTACAGATCAGTAGGTCGGCCTTTTTCACCTGCTTCTCGCTCTCCGGGCATGCCGGATTGCCCATTACCCAGGGATCCACGTACACAGTGACGCCGTCTTTGGTTGCAATGCGGAATGTGGCATGGCCCAGCCACGTAATGCGGTTTCCTTGCAGGTCCATGGTTCACCTCGATTGCGGAGCGGAAAACCGTGTGACGAAGCTCTAGTATGTGTCACCCTCGCGCCAGTCGCGATAGCCGCCGGCGAGCGAGAACACATTGCGAAAGCCCATCTTCTTGAGATTGAGGGCCGCGAGCGCCGAACGGCTGCCTCCGCCGCAATACAAAACCAACTTGCGGTCCTTATCGGTCGTGATCTTGTCGATGTTCACTTCCAGAATGCCGCGCGGCAGGTTGATAGCGCCGGGAATGGTTCCCTTGGCTTGTTCGTCGCGCTCGCGCACGTCCACCAGGGTAAAGTCTTCGCCCGATTGCTGCATGCGCCTGAGTTCGTCAGGGCCGATCTCGCTGATCTGCGACCTCGCTTCCTCGACCAGTTGCTTGAATTCCGGTAATGGCATGCTCGTCCCTTCCTTGCGCTGCGCGAACCAGATCGAACCCGGTAGGCCCAGCAACGGCTTTAGGCTACTGAAACACTCGGAAAAGGTAAATGCTATACCTCAGGGGCTAATAAGCTGTCAAAAAACGATTCCATGTGTCTGGGGGGAGCGAAGCCATTGGATACTAATATTCTAAGACGGCCATGAACGGCAGTCAGGCCGGAGGCCGGCCTCCACCAGCGAACCTGAATTGGCCGTTCTGGATAGCGTACAACCAGGAGCATTGCCGAAGTCTAACGGGCGGCTTTCCTGGCCGGCGGCGCGATCGCATGGGCACTGCGCGGCGGCCGGCGCGTATCGTGGCGCAAGCCCCTGGCATCCAGTTTAAGTTCGGCGATGGCACGGCTCAGGGTGTTCCGGTGCATACCCAGTTGGCGTGCGGCCTTGCACTGGTTTCCCTTGCAATCCTGCAGCACCGTAAGAATGAAGCGCTTCTTGAATTCACACACGCCTTCGGAATAGGTTATGCCGTTCTTGTACATCTGCAGGATCAAAGCTTCCAGTTGATCTTTCACGACGCCTCTCTCTTCTTGCTTCAATAAGGTCGCAAATGGACCACATCTTCATCGCTAACGATCGCTGTCGCCGCGTTGCGGGGACACATGCTGGGGAACGGTCCGCAACAGCTCCCAGCCTTGGCGAAAGCGCTGCCGCAATTCCGCCGGCGCCGCCCAGATCAAAGCGCGGCCGCTGACCAGCAGGAAAGGCGCGATCCGAGACTGCTGCAACCGTCCCCATTGCGGCGCGAAAGCGGCCAGCGCCAGCACCACCACCGTGCCGACCACCGCGCCGCGCAGAAACCCAAATGCCGCGCCCAGAAGACGGTCGAACCAGCGCAGTCCGACGCCGTGCACCGCCCAGCGCGCAATCCGTCCCAGCACTCCCGCCAGCACCACGACGACCACGAATATGGTAAAGAACCCAGCGATATCCGCCGCCCACTGGGAGTTCACGTGAGGCGCAAACCATGCGGCCGCCCGCGGGTACTCCCATGCAGCCAGCAAATATCCGACGATCACGCCCGCCAGCGAAAAGAATTCGTAAAAGAACCCCTGTGCGCTGGCCTGTAACACCGACAACACAATGATGAGCACAATGACCCAGTCGAGGATAGAGACGCCCATCATTCGGCTTTTCCTAGGCCGGCAGCGGATGCCCGGTCAATTGGGTGTAAGCCTCCACATACTTCTCACTCGTTCTGGCCGCCACCTCCGGAGGTAACGCCGGGGCCGGCGGCTGCTTGTTCCACTTGATAGCTTCCAGATAGTCGCGCACGTATTGCTTGTCGTACGAGTCCTGCGGTCCACCGGGCTGATACTTGTCCTTGGGCCAGAAGCGCGACGAGTCCGGGGTGAGCACCTCATCCGCCAGCACCAGTCCGGCAGCGGTACGGCCGAATTCAAACTTGGTATCGGCGATGATGATGCCGCGCGTCTCCGCGTAATCCGCAGCAGTCCGGTAAACTTTCACGCTCAACTCGCGTAACTGCTCGCTGAGTTCGCGGCCCGCCAGCGTCACCATGCGATCGAACGAGATGTTTTCGTCGTGACCGCTGCTGGCCTTGATGGCAGGGGTGAAAATCGGCTCCGGCAACTTGTCCGCTTCGCGCAACCCGGAGGGCAGCTTGATGCCGCAGACCGCCCCGTTGGCCTTGTACTCCTTCCAGCCCGAGCCGGAAAGGTAGCCGCGCACCACGCACTCGATGGCGATCATGTCGGCCCGCATCACCAGCATGGAGCGGCCGTGCAACTCGGTGGCGTATTTCTGCAGCTCCGGCGGGTATTTACGTACATCCGCGGTGACCAGGTGGTTGGGAACGATGCCCTTCAGGAACTCGAACCAGAAAAGCGAGAGCTGCGTCAGCACTCGTCCCTTCTGCGGTATGCCGGTAGCCAGCACGTAGTCGAACGCCGAGATGCGGTCGGTCGCTACGAAGAGTAGATGTTCATTGCCAACCTGGTAAAGGTCGCGAACTTTTCCGCTGGCGTAGAGATCGAGTCCGGGAAAGTCGGTGCCCAAGAGAACGTCGGAAGTTTGAGTTGAATCTGTCACGGCGGTGCAAACTCGAATCGGAGAAGTCGTGGGGTATTCTAAATTTCCCGTCTGGTTTGTCAACGGCTGATGAAAATTAGTTACGATGTAACATAAAAAATCTCTGGAAAACTTCTTGACAGAATGCCGGATCTCGCGGAACCCTTGTGCCTAGAGGGTTTCGGAGCGATCTCAGCCGGCCGCGCAAAACCTCCGGGCTGCGTCCGCGACGGCAACCAGGCGATAATTTGGAAACCAAACTCCGCCTGGTGTCAAGCCCCCGCGAAAACATTTTTGAAAAGGCCGACGCGCTAATCGGCCGAGCTGCGATGGACCGTACGGACGGCCTCGATGTACTGCACATCGGGGGCGCCTTCGACTCCGGCTTGTTGCATCGCCTTACGCAGGTCATCGGAGTTCATAAACTTGCGCGCCTGCTCGACGCTTTCCCAATCGAAGAACAAGACCACTTCGCGGGGATCGTCAACCGTATGAAAAATGCGGAACGCGGTTTCGCCGGCATGCTTACGGATGTTGAGGTGAGAATCGAACGCTTGCTTCCAGCGGTTGTAATCCGCCACCTTGTGGCGGACCAGGACATGCACCATAAGAGCGCCTCCAAATCGAACCGTCTCCTTCAAGATACGGAATCTCCAGCCGAATGTGAACCAGGAAATGCAACCGACCTCTGTGACGAAGGTTATTGACAGCGAAGCCACGCGCGTGTTGCAGGCGTGCGCGCCACGTACCGCTCCTGCGCCACCGGCAGTTGGGTTATACTGCAAACCAAATTCACCGGGAGCACTTCTTCTTGCCGCGTCTCATCATTCGTTCCTCTGACATTCACGCTGCTGGATGCTTCACCCTTGACAATATTCCCAAGCGTACTCGCGTCCTGGAATACACGGGAGAGCGCATCACCAAGGCCGAAGGCGACACCCGCTACGAAGGCCGCCCGTTCACTTATCTGTTCGGCGTTGGCGATGGCCAAGTGGTGATCGATGGCCACGGGATGGCGATGTTTGTGAACCATTCTTGCGATCCCAACTGCGAGACCGACGAAGAAGGGGAACGCGTCTTCATCGCCGCGATTCGCGACATTGCTGCCGGCGAAGAACTTACCTACGACTATTGTCTCTATGATGGCGACGACGAAGCGCCCTGTTTCTGTGGCAGCAAAAGTTGCCGCGGAAGCATGTACTCTCCCGGGGAATTGAAAAAAATGGCACGGGCCGCAGCCCGCAAAAAGAAACAGGCCGAACTAGCGGCCAAGAATAATGGCGCCGGTCGGAAGGCGAGAAGCGGGAATCGAGCAAAGTAGAAGGGGGCGGCTCGCCCCCCGTTTGACCCGCCGCCAAGGTTTGCGGATTACATCTGGGCTGTCGTACCGCGAGGTTCGGTGGGCTGGTCCCGGCACATTGCCGCCAGCGGCGCTGGATCCTGCCCAAGATGAGCATCCCGCTCCGATGCCGGCTGCTTCTGCTATAGTTGGCCTTTGATTACCCCCATTAGCGAAGCATAGGAGCAGTCCTCATGGCTAAGAGCGTTAATAAGGTCATCCTCATCGGCAATCTCGGAAAAGATCCGGACGTGAAGTACACCCAAACCGGCATGGCGGTGGCGCGCTTCTCATTGGCAACCACGGATCGCGTCAAGGACAAAGAGGGCAACTGGCAAGATCGCACCGAGTGGCACAACCTGGTCGCCTTCCAGCGTACCGCCGAAATCGCCGCCGAGTACCTCAAGAAGGGTGGCAAGGTTTACATCGAAGGCCGTCTGCATAGTGACTCCTGGGACGACAAGGACACCGGCCAGAAGAAATACAAGACCGAGATCATCATCAACGATTTGGTGCTCCTCGGAGGACGCGATGCCGGCGGCGAAGGCGGCGGACGTGCAGCCAAGTCCGGCGGCTTCGACCAGCGCACACCCGAGCCTGAACCATCGCAAGCGCCATCCGGAGCGGAGATCACGGACGAAGATATTCCGTTCTGATTGCCTGGATCTCATTATTCTGTCATCCCGAGCGAGCCCGCCGCGGCGGGCGAGTCGAAGGACCTGTTTTTCCGCTGAGTTGCGCGGACTCGACCAACGTCGACCCAGCGATTACGATCTAACATCACGGCATGAGCTTTCCGCGTTCCAGTGGCATCCTGTTACACCCAACTTCTCTTCCGGGAGTTTGCGGCATCGGCGAACTAGGGCCTGAGGCGCATCGCTTCGCCGACTTTCTGCGCGATGCCGGGCAGCGTATCTGGCAGGTCCTGCCGCTGGGGCCAACCGGATACGGCGACTCTCCCTACCAGTGTTTCTCAGCCTTCGCGGGCAATCCTCTGTTGATTAGCCTCGACGCGCTAGTGGAGCGCGGTTATCTCGATTCCGCGCAGTTGGAATCGCGCCCGGAATTTCCCGCTGGCCAAGTCGATTTCGGCTCCGTGATCGCCTGGAAGGTTCCCTTGCTGCGAGATGCTTTCCAGTCGTTTCGACGCAGTTCGCCGGCCGAGCGCGAAGCCTTCGCGGCTTTCTGCGGAAAGCACTCCGGCTGGCTCGACGAATTTGCCTTGTTCATGGCGCTCAAGGAAGCTCACGATAATGTTGCGTGGACGCTCTGGGATGCCGATCTGGCGCTGCATAAGCCGGATGCCATTCAGCGCGCACGCAACCAGCTGCGTGACCGGATTGAATGCCATAAGTTTATCCAATTCGAATTCGAGCGGCAGTGGCGCGAGCTGAAGGCGCATTGCGCACGCAACGACATTCGCATCATGGGCGACGTTCCCATCTATGTCGCTCTCGATAGCGCGGACGTATGGGCCAACCGCGAGTTGTTCGAACTGGACGAGTCGGGCCGGCCAAAAGTCGTCTCCGGCGTGCCGCCTGACTACTTCAGCGCCACCGGCCAACTGTGGGGCAACCCGATCTACCGCTGGGAAGCTCATGCGCGAACCGGATATACCTGGTGGATCGCCCGCCTGCGCCGTTCTCTGGAAATGCTCGACATGATTCGCCTCGACCACTTCCGAGGATTTGAGGCGTACTACGAAATTCCCGGAGGCGACGTGACGGCGGTTAACGGTGCATGGGTCAAAGGGCCGGGAGCCCCACTCTTTGAGGCGCTGGAGAACGCGCTCGGCAGGCTGCCCATCGTCGCCGAAAATCTGGGCGTGATCACGCCGGAAGTCGAAGCGCTGCGCAACCGCTTCGGGTTCCCAGGTATGGCGATTCTGCAGTTTGCCTTCGGCAAAGACCCGCAAGCTCCGGACTTCAAGCCCCACAATTACCCGCGCCAATTGGTGGCCTATACCGGCACGCACGACAACGATACGGTCGTTGGCTGGTGGACCAGTGCGGTGGGAGCGGGCAGTATTCGCAGCTCTGCGGACGTCGCGCAAGAGTTGGCCTACGCCCGGCGCTACTTGAACACCGACGGCCACGAGATTAATTGGGTGATGATTCGCGCCTTGTTGGCATCGGTCGCCGACACCGTGCTGTTTCCGTTGCAGGACGTGCTGGGCGTCGGCAGCGAAGGCAGGATGAACCTGCCGGGCAGTCCGTCTGGACACTGGCGCTGGCGCTTCCGCCAGGAAGATCTGACACCAGCATTGAGCGCACGGTTGAAGCAGTTGGTGGAAACCTACGAGCGTTAGAGGCAGCTGGAAATGCACCCTAAAATTTCGGTGAATCACAAGCTTGGCTGTATCATGTTGCCCGCGGGGTGAGGACCATGTACTTCGAACAGTTCTACCTGGGTTGTCTGGCGCACGCTTCCTATCTCTTCGGATCGCAAGGTGAAGCCGTCGTCGTCGATCCGCAGCGCGACATTGAAATCTACCTGGAAGCGGCGCAGCAGCATCAGCTCCAGATCCGCCACATCTTCGAGACCCATCTGCACGCCGACTTCGTCTCCGGACACAAAGAACTGGCTGCACGCACCGGCGCGACCATCTACATCGGCGAAGCGGCAGGCGCAACCTTTTCTCATGTCGCTGTCGGCGATGGCTTCCAGTTGCGCGTCGGCAAGCTGCGCATCAACGTTCTCGAAACGCCGGGACACACGCCGGAGAGCATCTGCCTGGTTCTTACCGACGAAGAGAAGTCGCCGGCGCCTTGGGCCACGCTCACCGGCGACACGCTGTTCATCGGCGACGTGGGCAGGCCCGACCTGTCGAATACGCACACGCCACAGCAACTCGCCGGCTTACTCTACGATTCTTTGCACACCAAGCTTCTCGCCTTGCCGAACGACGTGCAGGTGTATCCCGCGCATGGCGCTGGCTCGCTTTGCGGACGCAACATGCGCTCCGAGCGCTCCTCCACCATCGGTACCGAACGGCTAACCAATTACGCCTTGCAGATCAAAAGCCGCGACGAGTTTATTCGCCAGCTGACGACCAACCTCCCAGCGCGTCCGGAATATTTTCTTGAGGACGCCGCCATCAACCGCGCTGGAGCGGCGTCACTCACCGATCTACCGGAGCTGACTCCAATCCCGGCGACACAGCTGAAGAGCATGATCGAGCACGGCGCGATAGTGCTCGATGTCAGGGCGGCCGACCAGTTTGCCGCGGCCCATGTCCCCGGCTCCATCAACATTGCGCTCTCCGGCCAGTTTGCTTCCTGGGCGGGAGCTGTTCTTGGTACCACGGCGCGTCTGGCACTCGTTGGCGAAACTCCAGAGCAGATCCATGAGGCACGCATGCGTCTGGCACGCGTGGGCATCGAGGACGTACGAGGTTATCTCGAAGGCGGCATCGAGGGATGGAAACAAGCGGGATTCCCACTGGCACAATTGCCACAAATTACGGTGCAGGAACTCGGCGGCCAATTGCAAAGCGGTGGGCTGCAAGCGCTGGACGTTCGCCGGGAAGGTGAATGGCAAGCTGGCCACATAGCCGATGCGGACTGGTACCCACTGGACCGCTTCAAGGCCGCCCTGCCGCAGCTTGAGCAGAATGCGCCCATCGCGGTCCACTGCAAGAGCGGCTACCGCAGCATGATCGCCTGCAGTCTGCTGCAACGGGCCGGCTACAAGGTCATCAATGTGATTGGCGGCTTCGACGCCTGGGAGCAGGCCAAGTTGCCGGTGGCCAGCGCAGCCGCCATGGAAGTGTGAGCCACAAACGATCTTCAAAGGCGGGAAAGGAATAACTACGCCCCGGCCCGCCTATCTGGATTCGAACGGCATCCCCATCAGTACCCGTGCTCGCTGCCCTCGTCCATCCTGACCTTGCCCCGGAACATTCGATAGACAAAGATAAAATATCCGAGCGCCAGGATCATCCCTATCGTCCACCACACGAAGCCGACGCCTAACCCGTGGGCACCGGCGGCGGTGTTGTAAATCGTCAGGCTGAAGTTAGAGTCGGTGCTCGCGGGCAGCACGTTGGGATAAAGCGCGAAGGCCGCTCCCACCAGCATGCCCACGATGTAGGCACACGACGCCAGAAACGCGCCCTTCTCGTTCCTCTTCGAATGCGCATAGTACAGATAGATCAGGCTGCCTATCACCAGTGCCGGGACCAGGTATCCGATGGGCCACCTGCTGTAATTGTCCAGCACGTGGGGAACGACGTACACGGTGGCAATCAGGCTGGCAACGGTGAGTAGCACCTGCACCGGCCAGAACCGGTGGGCAACCTTGCGGGCTCGCGAATTCAGCTCGCCTTCGGTCTTGATGGCAAGATAAAGCGATCCGTGAACGATGAGTGTCACCAGCGCGACCACGCCGCATATAACCGTGTACCAGTCGAGGATGCCGTTCTGTGCGCCGACGCGCCAATTCGTCCACAGCGGCTCGAAGAAATAGCCGTCCGCTTGCAACGGAACGCCGCGCACCACGTTGCCCAGAGCTGCTCCGAAGAAGATGGCCAGCAGGATGCTCGAAATTCCAAAGATGACGTCGAAGAAGCCCTTCCACACCGCATCCTGAATATGGGTGCGAAACTCGATGCCGATCCCGCGCAGCATCAGCAGCCACAGCACCATCATCAGCGGCAGGTAAAACCCGCTGAAACTGGAAGCGTACAACAGAGGAAAGGCGAAGTAGAGGGTCCCGCCGGCAGCCAGCAGCCACACTTCGTTGCCGTCCCACACCGGACCGATGGCGCGAAGTACCATGCGGCGCTCGGCGTCATTTTTCGCGATGAACAGGTGGACCGCGCCCACCCCGATATCGAAGCCATCAAGCAGCACGTACGCGGCGACCATTACCGCAACGATCATGAACCATAGGGTTGGCATGGCTATCGCACCTCCATAGGACCTGCGGCAACTACACTGGGTTTTTCCATCAAAGGCCCAGGATCGGGATCAGGCCCATGCTCGATTTCCCGGCGCACCAGGAAGAGGAACAATATCGAAAGCACGGTGTACATCCCCAGAAACCCGAGGAAGCTGAACCAGGCATTACCAGCGGACACCATCTTGGAATAGCCATCCACGGTGCGCAGCAAGCCATAGACCAGCCACGGCTGCCGGCCCAGTTCTGCCGTCATCCAGCCTGCCGTGTTGGCAATGTAAGGCAGCGGGAACAACAACAGCAGCACCCAAAGCATCCAACGCGCCCGGTAGAGCTGGTTTCGCCAGAGCAGGATGGCTGCGATTGCCGCCACGGCGACAAAGATCGTCCCCAGCCCAACCATGACGTGATAGGAGTAGTAGAGCAGGGGAATGCTGTCGGGCCAATCTTGCTTGGGCACCGCGTTAAGACCCTTTACTTCCGCATTCCATCGGCGCCAGGTCAGAAAGCTCAGCGCCTTGGGGATGATGATCGGGTTGTCGATTTTCTGCTCCGGGACGTCGGGCTGTCCCAGAATCACCAGCGGCGCTCCGGGTTGCGTCTCCCACAAGGCTTCCATCGCGGCCAGCGTAACCGGTTGGTTGAGCGCCACCATGCGTCCCTGGGCGTCGCCCGTTGGGAAAATTTGCAAGGCGCTTGCGATCAGCGCCGCAATCACGCCGACGCGCACGAAGATGCGTCCCTGCGCCACATGTTTCCGGCTGAGCAGGTAGAACGCGCCAACCGCCGACATCGCAAACGCCCCGGTGATGACCGCGCCGCCCATGTTGTGCGCATACTGCCACCAGGCCCAGGGATTCAGCACCAGTTGCCAGAAGCTGCTCAGTTGCAGGGAACCATCAGCCGCACGCTGATAGCCGACCGGGTGCTGCATCCAGGCATCGGTCGCAACAATGAAGTACCCCGATAGCCATGAACCGACAAAGACCATGAGGGCGGTGAACCAATGCTGGATCTTGGTCAGCCGCTTTTCGCCGTAGAGAAATAGACCCAGGAACGTGGATTCCAGGAAAAAGGCGAAGACGCCTTCCATGGCCAGGGTTTGTCCGATCACGCCACCGGCGTAGCGTGAAAAATGCGACCAGTTGGTGCCGAACTGGAATTCCATGGGAATTCCGGTCACCACGCCGATGATGAAATTGATGCCGAAAATCTTGGCCCAGAAGCGGGCCGCCCGGTCGTAACTCTCGTCCTTGGTCTTGAGCGCCAGGGTTTTCAAGATCACGATCAACGGCGCCAGTCCCATGGTCAACTGGGGAAACAGGTAGTGATAGGTCACGGTGAAGGCGAAGTGCAGGCGGTGGATTAAGAGTGCGCTATCCATGCATGGACCCTCGGTGGGAAACGCTGCTCCCGGAGACTACGCGGCCTTGTGCCGCGTACAACGGGCTGTGGGAACAACGTACTTCCTATTGTTCAGCAGCCAGGGCACAACGCGCAATGCTTGGAGTCACAAAACGCAGTGAACGAGCTATTGCAAACTGGCTACTGCGTGGCCTTAGCGAGACGAGTTTGTGCGGGGCGCGTGCGCGCCCCATGTCCAGCACCGAGTCTTCCTCGCGGCTTTTGGGTCTAAACTAGAGCCGATGCGTCGCGCTTTTCTGAATACGCTCTTCTTCCTCAGTTTACTGACGGGACCGGCGGTGTTGCTCCTGCAGCATCCGACCAGCTTGAACGCCCAGCAACGCACCATGCGCCTCATCCTGAAAGATGGCTCCTACCAGTCAGTGGTGAAATATGAGGTCCAGGGGGACAAGGTCCACTATCTCAGTGCGGAGCGGTTTGAGTGGGAAGACATTCCGAGCTCGCTCATCGACTGGGAGGCGACCAAAAAGTACGAAGCTGACTTCAACAGCGGCAAACTCCGCAAGTCGCGGGAGGAAACCCCGGAAGAAAGAGACGAGCGCGAGAAAGAGGATGCCAACTCGCCGCAGATCGCGCCCGGTCTGCACCTGCCCGGGACCGGCGGAGTGTTCCTGTTCGATCAGTACCAGGGCAAGCCCGAACTGGCGGAGATTGTGCAAAACGGCAGCGAACTTAACAAGAACAACGGCAAGAGCGTCTTGCGTTCCACGATTAATCCGTTGGCCGGCTCCAAGCAGTCTTTTGAACTGAAAGGCGAACACGCCGGGATTCAATCGCATTTGCCACGCCCCACCATCTACATTGACATTGACGAAGGGGCCCAGAGCGGCAGCCCGATCGCGGACCGCTTCCGGTTGGTGCGGGTTGCCGTCAAGAAAGACACCCGCATTGTCGCGAATCTGAAGATTACCTTCACCGGCAAGGTCAGCGAGCAGAGCACCTCGGTGCCCGCAAGCGTGGAGAAACTTGGCACGGGAGAGTGGGTGAAAGTGGTTCCGGCACAGGACCTTGCTGCCGGCGAGTACGCGGTGGTGGAGATGCTTGGCCCGCAGGAGATGAACCTTTACGTGTGGGACTTCGGGGTCAGTCCCAACGCACCGGCAAACCCGAACACCGTGCAACCCGACAAATCTAGTGGGGGAACGCTGCCGAAATAAGGAAACTGCGACTGCGGCGAGTCGAGCACTGCCGAGTTAGGACTTGGGGGGTTCTTCCCCGGATCCCACGATCCCGATGCCCGCCAAGCCAATGTTGTCACGGCCGGCCTGTTTCACCTGGTACATCATTTCATCGGCCCGTTGCACCATGGCCTGTGGCGAAACGGCGTCGACTGGGTAACTGGCGATGCCGATGCTGGCCCGCAAGGATAGCGACATGCCCTCCGCGGCGAGCCATCGCTTGGTGTGAAAAACTGACATCAGCCGGCGCGCGACCAAAAGACCGCCATCCTTTGACGTTTGCGGCAATAGAATAGCGAATTCGTCGCCGCCATAACGAAAGGCGGCATCCACCAAGCGAAGGTTTTCGCGCAACGCCTGCCCCACCTGGCCCAGAAGCTTGCTGCCGACTAGATGTCCATGCTCATCGTTCACATGCTTAAAGTGGTCGAGGTCAACAAACAGGAGGCTAAACTCATATCCGAAACGTTTCGAACGGTGTACCTCGTCAGAGAGCACCGTAAACAAATGGCGTGCGTTGTACAAGCCAGTGCAGTCGTCGGTGACGCTGAGTTCCTGGACGCGCTGGACAGCACGGGCATTCTTTATGGCGATGGCGGCGTAATCGGCCAGGGTCCCCAACAGCATCTCGTTGCGGGTGTACACCTGCATATCGATGTTCATCATCTGGATGATGCCCAGAACTTTGCCTCCCGTCCGCACCGGCATGCAGACCACGGGACACCCTTCTTCGAAGAACTTGTCATCGCTGGTGTGCTGGACGCGTTTGTCCGTGGCTACGTCAGGAATGACCAGGGGCTCGCCATGGTTGATCACCCATCGGGCCAGGCTTTCACCCGATGTCAATTGTAAGGCGTTGAGACTCTCGCACCCTTTCCCGACCGCAGCCGCGTAATACAATTCGTCCGTGGCCTCGTCCAGCATGAGCAGAGACCAGGTCGCCGGCTCAAAATAGGCGGCCATCTTCTCCATGATGGTTTGCAGAATGGTGTCTAAGTCGAGCGTCGAGGTTAACGCCTTGGCAACATCGTGGAAAATCCTGAGGTCATAAAACTGACGGGCGTCGTCCATGGCTGGAAGAGACATACAAGAGCCTAGCTCAGATCTTGTTTCCGGTTGGGACTGCAACATTTTGGTGCCCACAGGCCTTCCCGGCTACCTTAGAACTAGTGGACTGCTTTTGTCTGTCCGATATCAGACCTCCGGCGTCGTTTACCCCTCCGGGAAAGTTAACCAGGCCCCGGCGGCCCTTGTCCAAAAGATTCAGGCTCAAGAAATGCTCACCCACCTAATTATTTTACTCGAAAGCGCAGCTTGGTTTTCTAATTTTCAGCAGAGCAAGCTGCCCCCCATACCGCTCGCCAGCCGGTTTGACACTGCCTGCGCCGCTTTCTATGATCGGCAAGGGAGCCCGGTAATTTCAATTGCCTAAGTCGTTGGAGCAGACCGAGGTTGAGATGGGTGCATTCGGCGAAAGGTTGCGTCGCGAGCGCGAGATGCGGGACATCTCCCTCGACGAAATCGCCGCCACCACCAAGATTGGAACTCGCCTGCTCCGCGCCTTGGAAGAGGAACAGTTCGATCTCCTCCCCGGCGGTATCTTCAACAAGGGATATGTTCGCGCCTATGCCAAGTACGTCGGAATCGACGAGGAGAAGGCCATCGCCGGCTATTTGCAAGCCGCGCAGGAAGCTGCGCCGGGCGGCCATGCGGTTGCCGACCAAAACCCTGCCAGCCGATTCGAGCGATCCAGCCGCGAAGAGGCAAGTGCCGGACGCCGATCTCCATTGCCCGTGGTTCCCATACTGATCGCTCTGGTTCTGGTGGCGGGGATCGCCGGCGGCTGGCGAGTTTACCGGGAGCGTCAACTCGATCGGAAGCAGCAAGCCGCGACCACGGCGCCGCAAGATACGGCGCTGCGCGCGTCCACTCCCAGCCCTCCACCAGCAAGCGTGTCCACTGCGGAAAAATCGTCGTCGCCTCCGACCGGTCCTGACACCAGTAATCATGCAGGAACAGGCGTTACCACCAGCGCAAAACCAGCCGAGGCGAGAGCTGGCATGCCGCTGCCAGCAACGGCTCCCATCAGTCTGGCAACGGGAACACACGATGTTGCGAATCCCGCAGGTGCTACGTCCTTCGAACTCACGGTCCGCCCCAGGAATCGCGCCTGGGTTTCCATCAAGTCCGACGGTAAGTTTGTAGTTCGCGGTATCATCCAGCCGCCGGATGTGAAGACGGTCCGCGCCACCGACCAGGTGGTCTTTTGGACGGGTAACGCGGGCGCGGTGGAAGTCTCATTCAATGGCAAGAACGTTCCTCTGACCGGCGGCGAAAATGAGGAGCGCGTGCTCGTCTTCAATTCGCGTGGACTGCTGCCGCCTTCGGCCTCCCAATGACGCCGCCTGGCAGCGAACCTTCAACCCGACCCATCGGCAAGAACCTTGGTGAAAACGTGGTGCGTATCGAGGCCGAAGCGCTGCGCGCCCTCGCCGACCGTCTTGCCGGGCCGATGGCAGCGGACTTTGAACGGGCGGTGGAGTTGCTCTACTGCTGCGCCGGCCGCATCGTCGTTACTGGCATGGGCAAGAGCGGGCTGATTGCCCGTAAAATCGCTGCGACCCTCACCTCTACCGGAAGTCCGGCGTTGTTTCTTCATCCTGCGGAAGCTCTGCACGGCGACCTCGGAATGGTGGTCCGCGGCGACGTGGTTATCGCCCTCTCGGCCAGCGGAGAAACCGACGAAATCCTGCAACTGCTGGCAACCGTGAAGCGGCTCGGCGTCCCGCTCATCACCATGACTTGCGATGACCTTCACTCCCTTCCCGAAGGGCCGCGCAGCATGTCCACGCTGGCGCAAGCCGCGGACATCGCGCTGGACTGCTCGGTCGCCCACGAAGCCTGCTCCCTCGGACTTGCACCCACTGCCTCAACCACCACCATGCTCGCATTGGGAGATGCGCTTGCGGTTGCGCTCTCGCAACGGCGTGGATTCAAGGAAGAGGACTTCGCCAGCCTGCATCCCGGGGGCAAACTCGGCAAGCGATTCCTGCGCGTCTCTGCCCTTATGCACACCGGAAAAGCTCTGCCGCAGGTAAAACCCGGAACGACCATGAGCGACGTGATCTACGAAATGTCGCGCAAGGGCCTGGGAATGACGACGGTGGTCGACGGCAAGAAACTTGTGGGACTGATCAGCGATGGCGACCTGCGCCGCCTGCTGGAACGACACGGTAAGAAGGTGTTCGACCTGACAGCCGCGGAATGCATGACTCGCTCGCCGCGCACCGTCGGTCCTGACGTTTACGCTATCGCCGCTCTCGACGTTATGGAACAGAAGAAGATCACTGCGCTTCCCGTGGTGGACGCAGCCGGACGACTGGTCGGCGTGCTGCACCTGCATGATTTGTGGGGCACGCAGATGCTGTGAGAGGCCGTCAGCAATCAGCCGTCAGGTTCGAACAAAATAGGAAATGAACCTCTGGCAAACCACGTCGGTTGATACCTAACCAGGTTCTGACCTGAGTTTTCCGATTCGAGCGCGCTATACTCACGTGCCTATGGATCGGCGCGCCGCACTGAAAGCACTTGGATTGCTTGCCGGGACGGCTGTGCTGGAAGGCTGCGCCGCTAGGCATGTTACTCAGGCTGCGACTCCTCCGCCCCCAATATCACCGCTTCTGAAGCTGCCAAAGGTCAACGTCCAACCTGATCGCGAGATACGGACCATTGTCGGACTGCGGCCGTTTCGCCCTTCGGGATTCGTGGTCAGCGCTCAAAAGCTCGACAACAAGCTGGTAGTGCACAATTACGGGCACGGTGGCGCGGGAGTCACACTCTCGTGGGGAACGGGCGAGCTCGCCTGTCGCGAAGTGGACCGTACCGGGGAAAAGAACGTCGCAGTACTGGGATGCGGCGCCGTCGGCCTGGCCACCGCACGACTGCTGCAGGAGCGGGGATGCACTGTCACCATCTACGCCAAGAGTCTTCCGCCGCACACAACATCTAACGTAGCTGGTGCGCAGTGGTTTCCGTTCATGGTCTTCCACCGAGGAAATGAATCGCCTGATTTCAATGGCGCGATTATTGGAGGCTTCTCACCTTGCCAATGCGCGCTACCAGATCATGGTGGGAGCGCGCTACGGAGTTCGCTGGCTGCCTAACTACGAAATGGGCCAGGAACCCATCCCGAACGGCGGCATGCATAGCCTCGACAGCCCCATTCGCGACCTGCTTCCCGAGATGCGCGACCTGCTGCCTGCCGAGAATCCATTTCCTTTCCCCGCTGTCCGCCAGTTCGAGACGATGATGATCGAGCCGAACACGTACCTGCCTGCGGTGATGGAGGACTTCCAGATCGCGGGCGGCCAGATCGAGGTTCGCGAGCTTAGAAGTATTGCTGATCTACAGGACTTGCCTCAACCGGTGATCGTGAACTGCACGGGTCTGGGCGCGAAGGCGCTGTTCCATGACGAGGAGTTGACCCCGGTAAAAGGCCAGCTAACGATTCTTCTACCGCAACCGGAAATTCAGTATTGCACTCTGCCGCCAGACCTTTACATGTTTCCGCGCAGCGACGGTATTTTGCTTGGCGGCACGCACCAGACGGGCGTGTGGTCGCTCGAACCCGACCTTCAGGCCAAGGCGCAAATCCTCTCCGAGCACGCGCGCATATTCCGGGAAATGCGTTCTGGGTAAGTACCGTCGCTATGAGGTTTCCACGAACGCCATCACGAGTTCGCGCTCGCGTGGGCCGTCCAACTCGATCAGAACGACCCGCTGCCAGGTCCCTAACAACAGCAAACCGCGATCTAACATCAGCGTCAGCGAAGTTCCGATCAGGGTGGACAGGATGTGATCGGGCACGTGCTCCGGATTATGGGGGTGCCGGTACTGAAGCTTGGGAATGAGGTGCTCGAAGGCGTCGAGCATGTCCAGATCGGTTCCGGGGTCGAGATCGGCCGTCGCTAATGCTGCGGTGGTGTGCAGCACACTCAATTGGCATACCCCAGTCTTGTCGCCATACTGCTTCCACAGAAGGGACTCCAGTTGCTCGGTGATATCCACGATCTGGCGCTTCTTGTGGGTTTTGATCGTAAGCCGATGCATGACTCACCTATTGACTCGGCGCTTGATTATCCACATTGGCGGTTCACCTTTCCTTGCCATGTCTTCAGTTTATCTCTAGTACGCCGGTGTCTTGTCGCGGGAAGCGGGAGCGGGCGCGGCTTCATGAACTTAGCACCATCCATCGGAGTTCTTGTTCTTCTCCTGGCGCCGCGTGCTGCAAGTCTAACAAATCGAAGGGCGCCATTGTCTCAATGGAACTCCCGCGAAAGTGTAAATGCTCCAAGATAATGTTACCCCCTAACTGCAACGAGACTTTGTCACCCTGTAAGGATGGTGACCATGAGTCAGAAAGAGTTCCAACGGGTGAAAGTGATTGAGAATGCAGCGGGCGGGAGGCTGAGCGTACGCGAAGCCTCCCGCCTGCTGCAACTGAGTGAACGCCAGGTGCAGCGCCTCAAACGCCGTTATCGGCCCGATTCCCTAGCTTGGGTACAGCATGGCAATCGCGGACGCTGCATGCCTTGGGCGGTTTCCCTTCCCCAGAAGCAGTTGATCTTGAGCCTGGCCCGCGGCAAGTACCAGGGCTTTAACGATTCCCA
>ODAK010001462.1_pt1 | contig 25783 bp, 25 predicted proteins | sample 1539591 | NCBI WGS metagenome assembly ODAK01 (sample SAMEA3539303, study PRJEB22396) | soil metagenome | biome: tundra; feature: field; material: soil | place: USA | collected 2010-05 | depth 0.15 m
AGCTGCGTGAGAAAGAAAAGTTCGGTTTCGACTTCGGCGTGGATTTCGAAGTCGAGAGCTACCTGCGCTACCGGGGTAACCAGTTCGTTTCGCGCTTTGATGCCAACTCGTATCTATACATCACGAAGGCGGAAGACTATTTCGATCTGACCAATGGAACGGGGAAACTAAACGAGGCTTTTCGAACGGTGGACACTCGCTTCCTTGTGATCAGCTTTACTTCAGACTGGCTTTATCCGAGTTATCAGTCGCAGGAGATTGTGCGCGTGCTGCGCCGGATTAACGGCGATGTCGCGTACTGCGATTTGCAGTCGAACTACGGGCACGATGCGTTTCTGGTGGATATCGCGGAACAGAGCGAGATTGTGCGTGGCTTTCTGGACAGCACGGCGCGTTTGGCGCAGGCGGCGTAAGTATGGGAGCCACGGCGATTCACCATCATCACCAGCATCCCGTGACGCTTTCCGAGCGGCCGGATTTTCACGTGATCGGTGAACTGGTCGAACCGCGCAGCCGCGTGCTCGATCTCGGCTGCGGCGAAGGCGAACTGCTGGCGTGGCTGATGGAAAACAAGCAGGTGCTGGCGCGCGGGGTGGAGATTTCGTCATCGCAGGTGCGGCGCGCGATTGCGCGCGGCGTGTCCGTATACCAGGGCGACATCGACGAAGGTCTGGCGGATTATCCGGACAAGGCTTTCGATTACGTGATTCTGAGCCAGACGCTGCAGGAGACGCGGTCGCCGCTTGAAGTGCTGCGTGAGATGCTGCGGGTGGGTCGGCGCGCGATTATTTCGTTTCCGAACTTCGGACACTGGAGCGTGCGGATTGCGATGCTGCTGAACGGGCAGGCGCCGAAGACGAAGCTGTTTCCGTACAACTGGTACAACTCACCGAACATTCATTTTCTGAGCATCAACGATTTCGAGGATCTCTGCCGAGAGCATCATTTCCCGATTGAGCGGCGGTACTTTCTGGCGGGATCGAGGCGGGTGACGGCGTTTCCGAATCTTGTGGCGCAGACTGCTGTTTTTCTGCTGGGGTAGTGCTTCAGAGTTTTGAAATTTCCGCGAGGATTACAGCCAGAGCCTTGCGGAATTGTTCGGGTGAGGCCACTTCGTACAGATGCGGATCGAGCGGTTTGAGTAATCCGGCCAGCTGATCGAAAGGTGCCATATTGGCGGCGACCGGGGGAAAGCCATTACCTCTTCTGCCGCGGCCACCGCCCTGATTGACCAGGTAGGGCGAGATGTAGCGTATGTAAAACAGTTTGGCGTTGCCGGCGACCTCGGGAATGACCGGACGCATCTCCTGCCCTGAGCCGAACTCGACCGCGCTGCTCAGAATGATGAGCACGGTCTGCGTTGGTTTCTGTTCGAGGCCTTTGTCGACCCGATCCAGGAAGAACTGCGCCGAGTGCTGGCGGTTTTCGAGAGACTTGATGTCGATCAGGCCCGGATTTACTTCCGACAGAGAGGCGCTGGCAGTGGACCAATCGAGTGGTCCGGCGCGCTCCTGTTCATATGTCACTTTGAGGCGCGAAAGGTCCAGCAATTCGAGGCGAAACGGTGAGTTGCTCCAGTCCACCTGAGAGAGAATTTTGGTGGCTGGCAGCAGTGATCCGAAGTTTCGGTTCTGGACGCGGCTCGAACCCGTGAGGCGTTCGGAGGGCGTCAGGTTTACGATCAGATTCACCCGGACGGGCTCATGGGGCGTGGCGTTGAGGTTCAGCCTGGTTTCGATCGCGGGTAGATACCAGCTGTCCGGAGGGCGGGATGGGGCGATGAATTCTATGGGAGGCAAGTCGCGCCAGGCTTCGGGCAGCGGGTCGTTCTTGAGCGGAGTGACGTGGAGGCGGCGCCTGCTGATGGTGTGTTCCGACGTGGCGGTATCGTAAAGCGCGGTGATGAGGCGGTAATCGCCGGGCAGCACGAAAAACTGCTGGGAGAAGACGGCGTCGTTCGCTTTGATGCCCTCCTCCACGTGCTCGAGGTCCATCTCCTGATGGTTCTGCCAAACGTGACCGTGGCCGTCGTCGATCTGGACCAGCACGAGCAGCTTGCCTTTGCCACGGCGCTTTGCGAGTTCGTTACCGTCGACCTGCGCGAAGACGCGGGCCGCTATCCGCTGGTGGGATGAGAGCTGCGGGTCGGAGATCTGAGTGCTCCAGCGGATGTGGGACTGATCGGCCCCGGTTAGCCATTTATCGAACGGGATGTCCGCGAAGACGGGGTCTCGCGAACTCTGCGGGGCATCCGTCTGAGCGGAGAGCAAAGCGGCACAAGCGATCAGCAAGGCGAAAAGCGCTGGACGTCGCACTGGAGCAAAAGGATAACATTCCGTAGTACTCCTGTGGGCCACACATGGTAACGTCGAGGTAAGTGAGAAGTGCGATCCGCAGCGCTGTTCCGGTTTTGCTTTGTCTGATCCTGATTTTGGGTGGACTTTGCAGCGGATTGTGTCTGGCGCAGACGGCGTCGGGCGACTCGCAGCATTCCTGCTGTCACGAGAAAAACCATTGCGGGCACGCAACCCCGTCGATGCAATCGCATCAGGCGGTTGCGGGTTTTCAAACGGCGCCTGTAGTGTTGACGCAGCCTGTTCTGTTCTCATCGGCGCAATTTTCCGGCGTGTACCGGGTTAATGCTGCGTTCGTGCCGTCCGTCGCGCCCATTACGCTGCCACCTGCCGTTCTGCGTCTCTGATTCCTTTTCTTCTTCCGCGTTTTTAAAAAACAAGCAGAACGAGAGAGAGGGGAAAGATGCGTTTCTACTACGCTGTGCTGCTGGCAGGGACAGCTGCGTTGCATTTACCGGCACAGCACGATATGAGCAACATGCCGGACATGCCCGGCATGAATCACGGTACGAACACTCCGGCGGCAGGAAACGGGCCACCAATGGAAGCCTCCGGCACCAGTGTGAATCCGGGATCTTCGCCGATGAACATGGTGCACTTCAACGCGGGAAGCTGGCAATTCATGCTGCACGGCGTGGCCTTCGTGACGGACATCCAGGAGACGGGACCGAGGGGGGCGGACAAGTTTGTGTCGATGAATTGGTTCATGGGCGAAGCGGAGCATGCGCTGGCAGGCGGCACGTTTTCGTTCCGGACCATGCTCAGTCTGGACCCGGCCACGGTGACTGACAGGCGTTATCCCGAACTATTTCAAACGGGGGAAACAGCTTTCGGCAAACCGATTGTGGATGGGCAACACCCGCATGACTTCGTAATGGAACTGGCTCTCGATTACTCGCACCCGCTGGGCGAGAAAACGCGCTGGGAGTTTTATGCGGCGCCTGTCGGTGATCCCGCGCTCGGGCCAGTCGCGTTTCCGCACCGTATTTCGGCGGAGGAACTCCCGCAGGCAACGCTCGGCCACCACCTGCAGGATTCTACGCACGTGTCGAACGAGGTGGTGACCGCAGGGCTGAGTCACGGGATGTTTCGTGTCGAGGCCAGCGGATTTCATGGGGGCGAGCCGAACGAGAATCGCTGGAATATCGATCATGGAGGGATCGATTCATATTCGGCACGGATTACTGTTTCGCCGGATCCGAATTGGAGCGGGCAAATCTCGGCGGCCAGGTTGGCAAGACCGGAGATGCTGGAGCCGGGGGATCAGGTCCGTACGACAGCCTCCGTTACCTGGAACCGCCCTTATAGCGGCGGAAACTGGGCGACCAGCGTGATCTGGGGCCGGGTCCACAAGACGGGCAGTGGCGCCAATCTGAACGGCTATGGCCTGGAATCTGTCGCGCGATTCGGGGGCAAGAACTACGTCACTGGAAGAATTGAGCTCGACGACAAAGATGAGTTGTTGGGTAACGGCCAGCAGTTCCGTATCGGCGCCTACACCGTTGGTTATACGCGCGATTTTTACGTGCTGCCGCATCTCGCGACGGGAATGGGGGCTAATTTCACGACTTACAGCATGCCGGCGGCTTTGCACCCCTATTATGGTCAGCGACCGGTTGCGGTGCTGATTTTCCTGCGCTTCAAGATCAGGTCGTGAAGAAAGACGGTGGCGCGTCGCATCTCACGGGTGACAGGGTGCATCATCAAGGTAAGGAATAAAGGATGTCTAAATCGACAGTCGAACTCAAAGTGGAAGGCATGAGTTGCGCCGCATGTGTTCGCAGTATCGAAAAAAAACTGTCTAAGGTGGCTGGCGTCGCCTCGGCGCGGGTAAACCTGGGTACCGGCCGAGCCGTAGTGGAATACGACGATTCGCGCGCTCAGGCGGACCAATTAATTGGCGTTGTCGAACAGATCGGGTATCACGCGACCCGAACATGAAAAATTCTGCTGAGGTCGAGTTGCCGATCGGAGGAATGACGTGCGCGGCCTGTGCACGCACTGTGGAACGGCAACTCGCGAGTTCACACGGCGTCGAGAAGGCAAGCGTCAATTTCGCGACGAAGATCGCTTCAGTTTCCTACAATCCGGACGAGACGAAGGTAGAAGATCTGGTCGCGGCCGTCGAAGACGTCGGCTACGAAGTCCCGACGGAGCCACAGGAGATTGCAGAAGCGGCGGAGCTTCGAGAACTGCTGCGTCGTTTGACGGCTGGCGCTGTGTTCGCTGTACCGGTTTTCATTCTGGGCATGCTCGAACGAGCCCCGCTGGTTCAGTTCGTGCTGACGCTCCCGGTTTTGCTTTTTGCCGGGCGCGGTTTCTTTCTGGATGCCTGGTCCGGGCTGCGGCACCGGTCGGCCAACATGAATACGCTGATCGCGATGGGCACCGGCGCGGCGTTTCTCTATTCCAGTTATGTGGTCGCTACCGGAGGTAAGGACGTTTACTTCGAAGCGGCAGCCGTGATCGTCGTGTTGATTCTGTTGGGCCGCGTGCTGGAAGCGAAGGCGCAGGGCAGGGCATCGGACGCCATCCGGGGTCTGATGAAGCTGCAGCCGCCTACGGCACGCGTGATGCGCGACGAGAACGAGCAGGAGATTCCGCTCGCCGATGTCCGAATCGGCGACATGGTCGTCGTCCGTCCGGGGGAACGGGTTCCGGTGGATGGCACTGTTCGCGATGGTGCCAGTGAAATCGATGAGTCCATGCTCACCGGAGAGAGTCTGCCCGTAACCAAGGCCGCGGGCGCGAGTGTTTTTGCGGGCACAGCGAATACGACGGGCGCGTTTCGTTTCGAGGCGACGAAGATCGGCCGCGACACCGCGCTTGCGCAGATTGTGTCGCTGGTGAAGCGCGCGCAGGGATCAAAGGCTCCGGTCGCGAGGCTCGCCGATGTGGTGAGCGGCTACTTCACGGTGGCCGTTCTGGCCATCGCGTTAGTCACGTTCGCAGTCTGGTTGTTCTTTGCTCCGGTCGGAATTGCGGTGGTGAACGCGGTTGCAGTACTGATCATTGCTTGTCCCTGCGCGATGGGGCTCGCTACGCCAACAGCGATCATGGCAGGTACCGGTCGCGGCGCGGAGCGGGGAATTCTGATCAAAGGCGGCGTTGCGCTTGAGTCGGCGGCACGCATCGACACGGTGATTCTGGACAAGACGGGCACTATTACGACAGGCAAGCCGGTGGTGCGGCAGATTCGCCCGCTCAATGGGCACAGTGAAGAAGACGTGTTGCGGCTGGCGGCGGCTGTGGAGCGCTGGAGCGAGCATCCGGTCGCTCACGCGATTCTGGAGCGCGCGGGCGGATCGTCTGATGAATCGAGTGGATTCCAGGCGGTGCCGGGTAAGGGCGCCACGGCTACGGTCGCCGGGAAGACCGTGTTCGTGGGGCGCGGCGACGCGGGAGCCATCGCGGTCGATGTCGACGGGATTCGCGCGGGCGAGTTTGAAATTGCCGATCAGGCGAAGCCTGAAGCAGCCGCGGCGATACGGCGCCTGCGGGGAATGCACATCAGCGTCTGGATGATCACGGGAGACAGTCAACGGGTAGCCGCGGAAATTGCGCGCGACGTGGGGATCGATTCAGCGCACGTGCTGGCCGAAGTTCTTCCGGAACAGAAGGAGCGCGAGGTGGCACGTCTGAAGTCCGAAGGCCACCGCGTTGCCATGGTAGGCGATGGCATCAACGACGCTCCGGCGCTGGCGCGGGCCGACGTGGGTATTGCGATCGGCACCGGCACGGACGTCGCGATCGATGCCGCCGGAATCATTCTGATGCGCGGCGATCTGGAGGGTGTTCCCGATGCCCTCGCGCTGGCACGCCGGACGTTGCGGATTATCCGGCAAAATCTCTTCTGGGCTTTCGGTTATAACGCACTTGGAATTCCGATCGCGGCTGGAGTTCTTTTTCCGTTCACCGGGTGGACGCTCTCGCCGATGATTGCATCGGCAGCGATGGCACTTTCAAGCGTGTCCGTCGTTATGAACAGTCTGAGGCTGCGGCGTTACTGAGTATCAGGCGCCGATTTCCGCGTGCGTCTGGAGATAACTCAGGACCTGCGCCCGGGATAACACGCCTTCCAGATGATGGTTTGAAATCACGGGTAACTGGTTCAGATCATAGCGGCTCATCGACTCCAAAGCGCTCGCCAACGGCGCTTCCGGCGGCACAGAGCGCAGGTCTTCCAGAGGCCGCATAACATCATGGACGGTCGTGAACGGCCACTTTGAGCGTTCCACCTGTTTGACCTCATGGGGCGTTATAAGTCCGCTTATATCGCCGTTTTCGATTACGACGAAGCAGCGTTTCGCGGTGTGGAGCAATTGCTCGTCGACAAAATGCTGCAGATTCACCCAGCCTTCCACGGTGGGACAATCGCGGGACATTACGTCGGCCACTCGAACGCCCGCCAGCGCATGGGTGAGGCCGATCTGCAAGTAGCTCTCGCGCGCGGCATGCAGGAGAAACCAGCCAATGAATGCGATCCACAGGCCGCCGATTCCCGCTCCGCCAAAATACTGCAGGATGCCCAGCATGATGAAAATGAAACCGACGGCCTGACCGGCGCGCGCGGCCAGTTGCGTCGAGCGATCGCGATCACCTGTTTTCCACCAGATGATTGCCCGGAGTACCCGGCCGCCGTCGAGAGGGTAGCCGGGTATCAGATTGAACGCGGCGAGCATGAGGTTGATGTAGCCCAGCCAGTGCAGCATCGCCATCCAGGGATCCGACGAGGGCTCTCCCGATAGCCGCGCAACCGCCCAACATAGAGCGCCGATCGCAGCGCTCGTGAGCGGGCCCACGAACGCCATCCAGAATTCGACCTTTGCGCTTTCGGGATTTTTCTCGATCTGAGACACTCCGCCGAGAGCGAACAGGGTGATTTCGCGCACAGGCAGGCCATTTGCTGACGCAACCCACGAATGCGCCAACTCGTGTACAAGGAGTGAGACGAAGAAGAGCAGGGCAGTTGCGATGGACAGCGCTGCCACGACGGACTCACCCCATTCGGGATTGCCTGCGCGAAACTGCGACGACAGGGAAAAAACTATAAGGACCGCAATCAGAAACCAGCTGTAGTGAAGTCCTATGCGGATGCCGAGGATCTTTCCGAGTTTGATTTGAGATCTCACAATACCGGTCCAGGCCCGCAGATTCATTTCCACAAGCTTCGAATTGCCCGGTCCACTGGTGATTTTATAACACCTGGAACTGCTCGGATCAGGCGGCGTCGCGGCCGGGGATCAGACGGCCAAAGCCGAGATTGCAGACGATCTCGACCAGGCTGCCATTCAGGTTCTTCATGAGGCGCTTCTTCAACCCGGCATAGGGTTGGGTGCCTGCAAACAGATCCTGCATGACGCAACGGAATTTCGGACTGAGTCGCGTGAACTGCACCATGCGGCTGGTCACTGAGCCACCCAGAAAGCTTCCCTGAAAGACGCGGCCCGCGAGACGCGAACCGAATTCAAGATCGGCCATAAAGTCGCGCCGCAGCAGCTTGCGATAGCTGGCGCCCGCAAGGTCGAGCGATCCGGCAAGTATGGCCTGTGTGGCGAGGTCTGCGGAACGCAGAGCGTAATAAAGGCCTTCGCCCGTTATCGGATCCACAAGGCCTGCGGCGTCGCCGGTTGCGGCCCAGCCATCACCCGCAACCCGATTTCGTTTCCATGCGGGAGTCTCAAGGGCAGGAAGAAGATGACTGTAGAACGTTGCGCCGTCTTTCGACAGGCCCTGCTCTTCCATGTAGCGTTCGAGCCGGGCGCGGAGGGCTGCCGCTGTTTCGCCCTTGCCGCAGATTCCGACCGAGAGATGGCCGCAGCGGGGGAAGACCCAGATGTAGCCCTCGAGCTTCGGCAGAAACTGGATGTCAATGCGGTCGCGGTCGCCGGGGATGTAATAGCCGAGCGCGCTCATCGCGTCATTTGGTGTCAGTTCGGTGCCGAAGTTTCGCAGCGGGTTACGCGCGCCTGTAGCGACGATGCAGAAATCGGCATCGAGCGCTCCGGCCTTGGTGCGCAGCGACCAGCCAGTGCTGGTGCGGTCGATATTCAGAACGCGGGTCTTTTCGATCTGCGCGCCAGCCTGCTGGGCCCGATCGAGCAGCATTCCGTTGAGGTCAAGGCGCGAATAAATCAGCAGAGGATGATCGAGCGAGAGGGTAACAGCTTTACTTTTCGGAGCCGAGAGAATGGTCTGACGAATGACTTTCTTCGGCGTCGCGTTCTCGGCGAGAAAAGGGTATTGGGAATACGCTTTCCAGGTCAGACCGCCGCCGCACGGTTTTTCCCATGCCAGCTTTTCATCGAACACAACGGTGTTGACGCCACTCGAAGCGAGTTGCGCGGCCGCGAATGCACCAGAGGGCCCACCGCCGAGAATCGCAACCTTCATGGCTTCTGGGTGGGATCGACCAGAGGATGGCCTGAGGGCAGCGGACCGGGTGTTTCGCCGGCAGGAGCGTTCGGCGCAACGCCGGGATGTCCGGGCGGCATTCCTGGCTGGGCAGCCGCGCCTTCATGGCTCATCATGCTGCGGCCCTTGATATGCCATTCATCGCCCTGCCGTTCCAGCTGATAGTTCATCGTGATGGACTGGGAAGCGGGGGCGCCTTTGGGCCGGAAACTGACCTTGGCGTCGGCTTCTTTTTCGCGGAAGGAAACCGAATCGACGTTGACGTCCATGCTCTGCACGTCGACTTTTTTCGCGATGTCCTTGATGACGCCTTCTTTGACGGCTTCTTGATTATCGATATTTTTTGAGCATCCCGCGAGGATCAGCGCGGCGAGGCAAATGGGAGCCAATTTCACGTACCGATTATAGCTTTCGAGGCAAAGTCTTACGTGTGGTCTGTGATGGCCAGTATTGCCTCAACCAGTCCGGGGATGGTGTATATCGCCGCCTCAGTCGCCACGTCGAGCCCGTTCTGCCTCAGCGTGGCTGTAGTGACAGGACCGATACTGGCGCACTGGTAACCCTCCAGGCGTTTGGCTCCGAGTGCCTCCACCAGGTTGCGCACAGTGGAAGAACTGGTGAAGGTAATCCAGTCAGGCTTGCGCGCAAGAGCTTTTGCTGCATTTTCGGCAAGATTGGCAGGCGGCACGGTATCGTAGGCCTCGACCACGTCCACGGCCGCGCCCCGGCGTTCCAGTTCGGTGGGCAGAAGGTCGCGCGCAACCGCAGCCCGGGCAATCAGGATCCGCGCGCCTCGCAGATCGAATTCCGCGAGGCTGGCGAGAAGGCCTTCCGCCACGTACTGCTGCGCCATCACATCGACCTTCAGGTGAAACTGTTCCAGGGCGTCGCGTGTGGCGGGACCGATCGCGCAGATTCGTCCCCGCATGGCGCGTATGTCGAGCGGGCTGCGGGCGAGCCGTTCCAGAAAGTAGCGAACCCCGTTGGTGCTGGTAAAGATCAGCCAGTCGTATTCGCGCAAATGGGCGATGGCGTTGTCGAGGGCCGTGTAGTCAGGGGCCGGCTGAATTTCGATGGTCGGGAGCTCGATTACCTCTGCGCCCAGTTCGTGCAGCATCTTCGAAAGGACGCTGGCCTGTTCGCGTGCGCGGGTCACGACGATGCGCTTGCCGAAGAGCGGGAGGTTTTCAAACCAGTTCAGTTTTTGGCGAAGCTGCACCACATCTCCGACGATGATGGTTGCCGGCGGCCTCAGCGCGTGCTCGTGAATCAAACCCGGCAGGGTTTCGAGCGTGCCGGTGAGAACGTCCTGGTCCGGTCGGGTACCCCAGCGAACTGCCATGGCCGGAGTAGAAGCGGCGCGGCCTCCCCCGATAATCCGCGCAGCGATTTCATCGAACTGGGAAAGCCCCATAAAGATCACGAGCGTTTCCGCGGTTCCGACTTTGCTCCAGTCGATCTTGTGAACGTCGTGCCCGGTGATAAAAGTTACGACTGAAGTGTGATCGCGGTGCGTCAGTGGAACGCCGGTATACGCGGCGATCCCGAGGGGCGAAGTGACGCCCGGAACCACTTCGAAGGGTATGCCCGCATCGGCCAGGGCTTCGGCTTCTTCGCCGCCGCGTCCGAAGAGAAAAGGGTCACCGCCTTTGAGTCTTACAACGTTGAGACCCTGCCGGCCGCGTTCGACAAGCAGCGCGCAGATCTCTTCCTGCGAAAGCGCGTGATCGGATTTTTTCTTGCCGACGTAAATCCGTTCGGCAGAGGCGGGCGCGAGATCGAGCAGTTCGGGATTCGCCAGGTAGTCGAAAAGGATTGAGTCGGCCTGTTCGAGCAGACGGCGGGCTTTGACCGTGATGAGCTCGGGATCGCCGGGTCCGGCGCCAACCAGGTAGACCTTCTTCACACGGAACCGTCGGCAGCAAGATCGAGAGGCGGGTCATCGCCGTATACGAGGTCGAGAATGGCCCGCGCGCCGCGTTTCAGGAGAACTTCGGCGACATTTCGGCCAAGCTCCACTGGTTTCGTGCAGTCGCCGGTTGCTGTGTAGCGGATCATGGTGGCGCCGTCGGGCGAGAATACGGCGCCCGTGAGAAACAATTCCGTGTTGTCGAGGGAGCCGAAGGCGCCGATGGGAACCTGGCATCCGCCGCCGAGTTCCAGCAGCATGGAGCGTTCCGCGGTGACCGGCAATCGGGTCCAGGGGTCGTCCAGAGGCGCGCAGGCATCGAAGCCCACACCGGTCTCCAGCGTCTCGATGGCGAGTGCGCCCTGTCCCACCGCGGGGCACATGACGTCCGGACGGAACGATTCGCTGATGATGTCGCCCCAGCCGAGGCGCTGCAGGCCCGCCGCTGCCAGAACGATGGCATCATATTCGCCACGCTCGACTTTGTTGATGCGGGTATCGACATTGCCGCGGATCGAGCGAATATCCAGATCACGACGCAGCATCTTCAGCTGGGCGATGCGGCGCAGGGAACTGGTGCCCACGATGGCGCCCACTTTCAGATTGCGCAGTTTGCCGCCGATGATCGCGTCCCGCTGATCGGCGCGCTGCGGTATGGCAGCAATCGTGAGACCCTGGGGCAACTCGGTCGGCAGGTCCTTCATACTGTGAACCGCGAGATCGATTCGACCGTCCAGCAGCGCCTCTTCAATTTCCTTTGTAAAGAGCCCTTTACCTCCGACCTTGCTGAGCGGCACATCCTGAATCCTGTCGCCCGTGGTCTTGATGACTTCGATGCGGCATTCGGCGCCGCGCGCTTCCAGGCGTTCTCTGACATAGTTTGCCTGCCAGAGAGCCAACTGCGAGCCGCGGGACCCAATCACCACCATATTTTCCAGTTTAGCTTTCCCCGTTTCACCAGCCGTCCGATTCGCGAAAGGGCGCAGCGTGGCGGTTAATCCAGCAGATGGAAGACTTTGCGCACTGCATCGATGATGTGTTCGCCGTCCGGCTGCCCGGCATTACGACGAATTGCGGAGATAGGACCGTGGGCAATTTTGTTTACGATCGACTTCGTCATCGCCTCGATCTGTGCGGTTACAAGTTGCTGCTGCTCCGGCGGGAGCGTGGGCATGCGCCGGAGGGCGCGGGCAACTTCAGCGGCGCGGATGTTCTCCAGTTGCTCCTGCAGGCTGACGATGGTGGGCGTGACTTCTTCGATCTTCAGGCGCGACATCATGCGCTCGACTTCATGGAGCACGATGGCTTCGGCCTGTTCGGCTTGCTTCGACCGTTCTTTGATGTTGGCGTTGACTACGCCTTCGAGATCGTCGACATCGTAGAGGAATACGCCTTCAATGTCGTTGACGGCCGGGTCGATGTTGCGCGGCACCGCAATGTCGATCAGGAACATCGGCTTGTTCTTGCGGGCGGTGATGACGCGCTGCATATCCTCCCGATTGAGGATGTAATGGGGAGCGCCGCTGGAGGCAATGATGATATCCGCTTCGTGCAGCATCGAAATGAAATTGGAATATTCGACGGCCTGACCCTGGAACGTGGCGGCCATTTCCTGCGCCCGTTCCCAGGTGCGGTTGGTGACGAAGATGCGCCGGGCGCCGGAGCGGTGCAGATGCTTCGCGGCGAGTTCGCCCATCTTGCCGGAGCCGATGATCATCACCGAATGCCCTTTCAGCGACCCTTTCAGCGACCCGAAGATGTTGCGTGCCAGTTCGACCGCGGCATAGCTCACGGAAACCGCCATGTGTCCGATGCCGGTTTCGGTGCGCACCCGTTTCGCGACGCTGAACGAGCGAGTCATTACCTGTTCCAGCAAACCTCCGACCGTGCCTTCGGTTCGAGCGACGGCATACGCGCTTTTCAGCTGGCCAAGAATCTGCGGTTCACCGACCACCATGGAATCGAGACTGGCGGCAACGCGGAATAGATGCAGAATGGCATCGCGAGAGTGAAGCCGGTAAAGGTGCCCGTCGAACGCATGCTCCGAACCCTTCCAGGCTCTGAGGAAATGATCGATGACCGCGGACGGATCTTCATGGTCCGGCGCGGTGAGCGCGATTTCAACCCGGTTGCAGGTGGAAAGGATGACGGCTTCGGACGCGCCCAGGTTCTGGAGTTCGTGAAGGGCATCGGGCAGCACGTTTTCGCCGATGGCCAGTTTTTCCCGCAGATGCACCGGCGCCGTCTTATGGCTGATGCCCGTGAGCAGGAGCTTCACTGGAGACGGCTCCCGAGACGCAGATGCACGATCCAGGTGATGGCGGAACAGCAGAGCGCAATGATCGAGAGAATGGCGGCCTTGCGCCCACGCCATCCCGCGCTCACGCGGAAGAATATCAGTGCCAGGTAGATTCCCCACGTAATAACCGATGTGGCGATCAGACCGTGGTCAATCCAACTCGTGCCATATGAAATGTAAGCCCAGATGATGATGATAATAATGCTTACGGTGATAAAGACAAAGCCCGCGCCGAGTGAGCGCGAAATGAGTTCATCCAGCATGCCGAGCGGCGGAAACAATCGATAGAAAGAGCGCGGCTGCTTGCGTTTTAGCTCGCGCTCCTGCATCAGATAAGCTACTGCCGCGACGGCTGTGAATAGCAGTGCCGCATAGCCCAGCAAGGCCAGCACGATGTGAACAGTCAGCCATGTGTTCTTCACTGCTTCGCTGGACCAGCGGGACACAGGGTTGCTGAGTGCGGCCACCAGCGTCATCACGAAAACGAGGGGAAACACGAAGACGCTCAGGCTTTCGGCTTTGTATCGCCAGTAAATTGTCAGGAAAAGGACGGTGACGAGCCAGGCGCACAGCGACATGACCTCAAAAAAATCGTTTGCCGGGAAGTGATGCTGGACCAAGCCCTGCTCAACGATCGAGACCAGGTGGAAGATGCCGCCGAGTCCGAATGCGGCGAGGGCGACGCGGAAAAGACTCTCGCGCCGACGCAGAACCGTGACAATCGCATCGATGAGACCGAGGGAATAGAGTCCGGCAGCGACACGAAGCCAGAGAAGACTGGATTCGCCCATGATTGAGGTACATCCCCAGTATAGAGCGGGCCGAAGGATCCCGTGCGGTTTCAGGGAATTGGCGGTTTGAGAACGAAATCGTTGATTACGAGAATCGGGCGGATTTCTATGGCTCCTTTGGCACGCGCGCAGGGCGTGTTTGCGACGAGCCGGATTACCTCGTTGATGTCATCGGCTTCAATGACGGAAAATCCGGCCAGCGGAACGGTCGTATCGGTGAAGGAACCCTCGGTGATAGTCGGCGTTCCATCCCAGGCGCGGACGGTAGTGGCGGAAGTCCGCACGGCAGCCATGAGTGTTCCTCGCTTTCTAATTGCCTCGTCCTGCGCGAGCAGCGTGTCCTGTTCGCTCTTGCTTAGGTCATTCCAGTCTTTTTCAGCCCCATAGGCCAGACACAGAAATTTCATTGTCCTCACCGCAGCATGCGATGGACCACAACGCACGCAGGGCACGGTGGCTCGTTGCGGCCATTTAGTAATCACAAACAATTCCCACTCGCTGACGCTCGGGGTTATAACCCCAAGCATCAGCGCGGGGAAGAAATGAACCATTGCGAATCGACCGCGGTTGCGATTGCTCAGTAGTCAGCGGTGAGGGGAAATAGAAGAGGGATGGAACGAGAGGTGATCTTACCGCTGGCGGTTTGACTTCCAACCGCCAGCGGTTTCTAGAGAGTCGAAGCTGTTACCAGCGGGGTTCGCGCCGGGGAGGTCTTCCGCCGCCGCCACCACCGCCACCACTGGGACGTCCGCCACCACCGCTGTGACCGCCGCCACCTCCCCCACCGCCGAAGCGGTTGCCGCCGCCACCACCACCGCCGAAACCGCCGGCACGAGGTTCACGCGGGCGAGCTTCATTCACCGTAAGAGTTCTGCCGCCCAACTCAGCGCCGTTCAGAGCGGCCATCGCTTTATCCGCATCGCCATTTACGGGCATTTCGACGAATGCGAAACCCCGTGCCTGGCCGGTATCCCTGTCCTTCACAATCTGAACTCGATCGACCTGTCCGTATGCGGAAAAGGCCGCATCCAGATCCTGCTCTGTCGTCTGGAACGAAATGTTCCCGACATATATGTTCTTCAAGGCGTACTCCTTCATATGCTGCCGTGGGGCAGGTTGATTTCCAGAGAGCTAATCTCGGCCGGATGATTGAGAGAGGCGGGCAAGGTAGCAGTCGGCGGCTTCAGACAGCCGCGAATTTATTTTAGCGCTTTCCGGTATCCTTACGCGACGTTTATTGTTCGGTTACGGACCGTTGAGCGAGTTCGCCGATGATGGGCAAAACATACGCCTCATCATGGCTGGCTTTGATCATCATGAAAACAGAAACAGCGAGCAGAAGACCGTGTAAAAGGGTGTCCAGCGGGAAGTGGTGGCCAGGGTTCAGACGTGCGATCGGCCCCACAACCCAGTCCACCACAAGCCACGCAGCAAAGAGGTAAAGACCCTGAAAAGCATGAAAGCGAATCAGGTGGTTTTCCTTGAACTTACGGGCAGCCAGCACGATGATAGCGGCGATCCAGCCGATGGCCGGCACATAACAGAGTATGGCCGCCGTGCGCGGTGACAGGCCTGCAAGCGGGTCCTGCAGGGGCGGCGGGGGTACGTGGGGCGGAGGTGCCGCAGGACCGGACTGACGCGCGCCGCATCGGGCGCAGAAAGCATCGGCGCCGCTGGCTTCATGGCCGCACTTGGTGCAGAATGGCATGACTATTAAAGAGTACGTTACGTGACTTCCATTTGTTCACGCAAGCAGTACCGAAAGATCGTGGTAGCATGCGGACCATGAATATGCGCCCGTTGTTGGGAATTTTCGCTTCTTTTGTGCTGACTGCGATGCAGGCAGGGGCTGCCGGCGCGGATCTGACCGCTTACTTCATCGACGTGGAAGGAGGGCAAGCGACTCTGTTCATCACCCCCGTTGGCCAGAGCGTTTTGATCGATACCGGCTTCCCTGGTTTTAACGGCCGGGATGTGGGGCGAATCGCCGCGGCGGCGCAGGCAGCGGGGGTGAAGCAGATCGACTATCTGATCATCACGCATTATCATGGCGATCACGTCGGCGGGGTGCCGGCGCTGGCGGCTGTGACGCCGATCAGGAATTTCATCGATCACGGCGACACGGTGGAGCATACGCCGGCCGGGCAGAAGCTTTACGACGATTACATGAAAGAGGTGGCGAAGGGAAATCACATTGTGGTGAAGCCCGGCGACACGCTGCCCATATCGGGGCTGGAGTGGACGATCGTGTCGGCTGCGGGTAAGGTGCTCGACAAGCCGTTGAAAGGCGCAGGGAAGGCGGACGCGGCGTGCGCCGGATTCAAGGAGAAAGACGCGGATCCGACGGAGAATGCGCAATCGGTTGGAAGCCGAGTCGTGTTCGGGAAATTCCGGCTGGCCGATCTGGGCGATCTGACGTGGAACAAAGAGCAGGGCCTTGTTTGTCCGGCCAACAAGGTGGGGCCAGTAGACGTTTATGTGGTGAGCCATCATGGCATGAACATCAGCGGCTCGCCTGCTTTGCTCGCCGCGCTGCATCCGAAGGTCGCGATCATGGACAACGGCGAGAAGAAGGGCGGGACGGTGGAGGCGTGGGACATTATTCACGCAAGCCCGGGCCTGTTGGATATCTGGCAGGTGCACCGGTCGGCGTCCGGCGGGGCCGAGCATAATACGGGCGAAGCGATGATCGCGAATGTTTCTGCAGATCCGGATGCGGGGAACTTTATCAAGCTGGTCGCACATGCGGACGGGCACTTCGAAGTGACGAATCCACGCACCGGACTCACGAAGAAGTACTGACCCATATAGTCGAGATATGGAACAACGAAAACTCGGGTCTCAAGGGTTTACATCCTCGGTGATCGCGCTGGGGTGTATGAGCATGTCGGAAGACCCCGCGGCGCGAAGCGCAGCTGCGGAACAGGAGTCGATCGACACCATTCTGCTGGCGATGGATTCCGGAGTCACGCTGCTCGATACAGGCGATTTCTACGGCATCGGTCACAACGAGATGCTGATCGGGCGGGCGATACGAGGACGCCGCGATCAGGTGCAGTTGTCCGTGAAGTTTGGCGCGCTGCGGGATCATGCGGGAAATTTCCTCGGGTTCAATGGCAGGCCGGAATTTGTAAAGAGTTCGCTGGCTTACACGCTCCAACGGCTGGGAACCGATTACGTGGATTTCTATTTTCCGGCGCGAGTCGACCCGCATGTGCCGATCGAAGAGACGGTCGGGGCGATCGCGGATCTGATACGTGAGGGCAAGGTCGTGTATGCGGGGCTTTCGGAAGCTTCGCCGGCAACGATTCGGCGGGCGCATGCGGTGCAGCCGATCAGTGCGGTCGAGATCGAGTATTCGCTGTGGTCGCGCGATATCGAAGACGACGTCCTGCCGACGGCGCGCGAACTGGGTATAGGCATTCTGGCTTACAGCGCGCTGTCGCGGGGCCTGCTGACGGGCACGATTACGGTGCAGAACCCGGTGGAGGCGACGGATTTCCGGGCGCATTTTCCACGCTTCCAGGGAGAGAATCTGGCGGCGAATCTGCGGCAGGTGGATCATCTGAGATCGATTGCGGTCAGCCGTGTGGTCACGGTTTCGCAGGTGGCGATCGCGTGGGTGCTGCAACGGGGCGAAGCGCTGGGCAACGACATTGTGCCAGTGGTGGGAACGAAACGGCGCAAGTATCTCACGGAGAATCTGGCTGCAATCGACATTCAGCTCACGGACGAAGAACTCTACACGATCGAGAGAGCGATACCGCGAGGCGCGGCCGCGGGCGACCGGTACCCGGCGCCTGGCATGCTGTCCGTGAACCGATGAGCCTGCTCTATCTGGAAGATGTGGAGGTCGGGCAGCGTTTCGGGACGGGTGAGTACGAGATGACAGCGGAGCGGATCAAGGCTTTCGCAGCGGAGTTCGACCCGCAGTCGTTTCATCTGGATGAAGCCGCGGCCGAGACCAGTTTCTTCGGCAGGCTGGCGGCCAGCGGCTGGCACACGGCCGCAGTGACGATGCGGCTTCTCGTGACGGGCGAGATGCGTTTCGCCGGTGGGTTGATCGGCGCGGGCGGAGAAATTTCGTGGCCGCGGCCTACGTACTCAGGCGATATCCTGCGGGTTGAGAGCGAGATTATCGAGATCAAGCCTTCACGTTCGAAGCCAGACCGGGGACTGGTGACAGTGAAAAGCGTGGTGTGTAATCAGCGCGGGGAAGAAGTCGAGATATTTACCGCCAGGATCCTCGCATTCCGGCGGCCTGCGTGAAGGTCCTGGTGGTGGGTGCGGGCGCGGTTGGCGGGTACTTCGGCGGCCGCCTGGCGGAGGCGGGGCGTAATGTGACTTTTCTCGTCAGGGCCAAACGCGCGGCGGAACTGGCCGCAACAGGGCTGATCGTCAAGAGCCGCTTTGGGGATATCAGGATTGCATCGCCGCAGACGGTAATTGCTGAGAATATCGACGGCGCCTTCGATATTGTGCTGCTGAGTTGCAAGGCTTACGACCTGGAAGGCGCGATGGAGGCGTTTACGCCGGCGGTGGGGGAGGGTACTGCGATTCTGCCGCTGCTGAACGGGATCGGTCATCTGGATGCGTTAAAGGCTCGGTTCGGAGAAGCGCGCGTTCTGGGTGGCCAATGTTTTATCGCCGCAACGCTCAATGAACAGAGGGAGATCGTGCATTTGAGCGATCAGCATGGGCTGACTTTCGGTGAGCTTGACGCCCCGGGATCGGAACGTACGCACGAGATCGAAGATCTGATGAGCGGTGCGAATTTCGAAGGGCGGGCGAGCGGCACCATCGTTCTCGACATGTGGGAGAAGTGGGTATTTCTGGCGACGCTGGCGGGCAGCACATGTTTGATGCGGGCGTCGATCGGCGACATCGTGGCGGCCGACGGCGGCTCGGCGTTTGTTGAGGCGCTGTTCGAAGAGTGCCGGGCGATCGCGGAAGGGGAAGGCTTTCCGCCGCGCGAGGCGGTGCTGGAACGGGCGCGAGCAACGCTCACGGCTACGGGCTCACCTCTGACGGCATCTATGATGCGTGACATTGGGAACAATCTTCCAGTGGAGGCGGACCACATCGTGGGTGATCTTCTTCACCGTGGGAATGCCAGTGGTGGGCTGTCGCCTCGGTTGCAAATCGTCTACAGTCATCTCAAGGCTTATGAAGCGCGCCGGGCGCGGCTCGCATCTGCAGAGTAACGAAGGAGGGCCTTGGAATATGGCCGCTACGCAAGTCAGTGTGAGCAGATTTGGTCTCGTTTCATCAAGACCGTTTGAAAGCGTGGTTGCTTCGATCAACGCTGTTATCGGACATCCGAACATGGCGGAGTTTGCGAAGGCCGTGTCGGAAGCCACGACTTGGGCCGATACACAGAAATTTATCAACAGTTCCCTGGGCAGTTCCGGCTTTATGGAGTTCGTGCGATTCGATCTTGGGGCGATCCTCCGCAAAGAGTCCGGCCAATCTAAACCGAAGATCCTGAGGATCGTCATCGGCAATCCTCTGGTCATGAAGGAAATGGCGAAACATGTTGCCGATGCCGCATCCTATGCGCCGGTCACCGTACTGGTGGACGAGCGGGCGGATGGGGTCCATCTCTCTTACGACACGATGACGAGTCTGCTGGCTCCGTATGGGAATCCGGAAGCGCTGAACGTGGCCCGCGAACTGGATCGCAAAGTCGAAAAGCTGCTTACGAACGCTGCGGCTGCCTGACTGTTTTCGGGACCAGCAGAACCAGCGCAGCCGAAACGAATAAAGTAAGGCCCGCAAGGATGAGTCCGCCGTAAATTCCTCTTTTGCCCCCGGCCATCGCTCCGATAACGGAAGGCCCCACGAAGCCCCCGAGGTTCCCGAAAGAGTTGATCAGGGCGATTCCGGACGCCGCGAGAATCCGGCGAGGAACCGGCTGGGAATCGCAAAGAACGGTCCGAAGAAGCCGTAGAGTCCCATCGCAGCAATCGACCAGAGAATGACCGACAGGATCGGCGAATGCGTGGTGCCGACCACCATGAGGGCGAGACCGCCAATGCTCAGCGGAATGGCGGAGTGGTAGCGCCGTTCGAGCCTGCGATCGGAACTGCGGGAGACGAGAATCATCGCAACGAGTCCAGCCAGATGAGGCAGCATGACGAGCATACCCACTACCGTGTTTGAGTAGCTGGTCGACAGCGCCTTCAGGCCCTGTGGCATGTAGAAGCTCATGCCGTAGAGGCCGACGTCGAAGCCGAAGAGCACGCCTGCGAGAAGCCAGACGTGCGGGTTGGCAAAAATTTTCAGCGCTGAAGCGGCGTGGCCGCTGATCTTCCCCTGATCTTCGGCAGTGACCTGCGCGGCAATCCAGTCCTTTTCCGGCTGAGTCAGGAATGCTGCTTCGGCGGGCCGGCTCGGCAGCGCGAAGTAAGTGAGCACCCCGCAAGCCAGGGCTGGCAGACCTTCGAGGATCAGGAGCCATCGCCAACTCGCAATCGCAGCCCAGTGCGCGTGATCGAGGATGAAGCCGGAGAGAGGGGCCCCCACGATATTAGAGATCGGCAGCGCCATGGCGAAGAGTGAAATGACGCGTGCCTGATCGCGCTGCGGGAACCAGTAGGTCAAATAAAGCAGGATGCCGGGAAAGAATCCCGCTTCGGCGACTCCGAGAAGGAAGCGCGCGACGTAGAGTTGACTGACGCTGTTCACGAGGCCGGTGGCAATCGCGACGACGCCCCATGTAATCAGGATGCGGGCAATCCAGATGCGCGCGCCGATCTTGTGCAGCAGGATGTTACTGGGTATTTCGAAGATGAAGTAGCCCCAGAAAAAGATGCCGAGCAGCAGGCCGTATTGCGCGTTGTTGATGGAGAGCGCGCTGTTCATCGTCAGGGCCGCGAAGCCGATGTTGATGCGGTCGAGATAGGCGACGACGTAGAGCAGAAACAGCAGCGGAAGCAGGCGGCGGCGCAGCCTGGCTGTTGTGCGCTTTTCGATACCTTCGGCGGCGGCCGTGATTCCCGTAATGCTCAAGCCGTTCGATTATACGTGTTACATAATCTCTATATGGAATACCGGCAGCTTGGCAATTCGGGATTGAAAGTGTCGGCGCTCAGTTTTGGCGCGGGCACGTTCGGGGGCGGGAACGAATTCTTTCGCGCGTGGGGGGACACCGATGTGGAAGGCGCGAAACGGCTGGTGAATGTCTGCCTCGACGCGGGCATCAATCTTTTCGACACCGCCGATATCTATTCAAATGGTCTCTCAGAAGAGATTCTCGGGAAGGCGGTGGAGGGCAAGCGTGGTCAGTTGCTGATTTCGACCAAGGCCACGTTCCGGATGAGCGAGGGTCCGAACAATGTCGGGTCGTCGCGGCATCACCTCGTGGAGTCACTGGATGGAAGTCTGCGCCGCCTGGGTACGGATTACGTGGACATTTATCACATGCACGGTTTCGATGCGGCTACTCCTGTGGAAGAGACGCTGACGACCCTCGACGGTTTTGTGAAGAGCGGCAAGGTGCGCTACATCGCCTGTTCGAACTTTTCGGGCTGGCATTTGATGAAATCCCTCGGTGCTTCCGAGCGCTATGGGTGGGCCCGATATGTCGGGCATCAGGTCTACTACTCGCTGATCGGACGCGATTACGAATGGGAGTTGATGCCTCTCGGACTGGATCAGAAGGTGGGGGCACTGGTGTGGAGTCCGCTCGGCTGGGGAAGATTGACGGGAAAAATCCGGCGCGGACAGCCGTTGCCGGAGGTAAGCCGGCTGCATAAGACATCGCAGATGGGGCCGCAGGTGGCGGACGAGTATCTGTACAGAGTGGTCGAAGCGATCGATGCAATTGCGAAGGAAACGGGAAAGTCTGTGCCGCAGATCGCGCTGAACTGGCTGCTGCGGAGGCCGACCGTTTCGTCGGTAATTATCGGCGCGCGCGATGAGGAGCAGTTGAAGCAGAATCTCGCAGCGGAGGGCTGGACGCTTTCCCCGGATCAGGTAGCGAGGCTGGACGCGGCGAGTAGTGTGGCTCGGGCGTACCCGTACTGGCATCAGGCGCAGTTTGCGGAGCGGAATCCGTTGCCGGTCTAACGCCACTGCGCAGAGTCTTCAGAAGTGCTGCCTCGGAAGTGGCGAGGCAATTGCTGATATGCTGTCCGGCAGTTACGGTATACTTTTCGAAAGACTGCGAATCGCCGATGTTGATACTCAACGCGGCTCTGGCCGCCCTACTCGCCCTGCAAGGTGCAAATTTGAAAGCGCCGTCGATTACTGCGCAGACAGCAATCACCGCTCTCGGCGGTCCTGCGCTGGTTCGCACCATAAAAACCGATCTTGAGGCCATAGCGGGAACAGGCACTGTCAGCGTGACCATGGACAATAAGACTTCATTCAGCGCAAGGATTGCGATACCTGGGTTCAGTCCGAAAATCTGCAAGAGGATCTACGATCGCGAAGTCGAATTGCGGCAGCTTTATCCGGATCTGAATTTCGATTTTTATTTCGACGGGCCGGAGCTGGCGAAGGCTATCAAGACCGATATCGAGTCTATTTCAGGACGGGATACGGTGGATGTCAGCATTGACAACCGAACGCTGTTCAGCGTGAGGATTGCGATACCAGGTTTCCGGTCTGAAATCTACAGCCAGGTGTATGACCGGGAACTGGAGTTTTACGACGCGTTTCGGGATCTGAACTTCGATTTCTATCTTCGCCCTAAGGCTTCTGAGCCGGCGCCAGGCATCTAGCAACCTACGCAATCAAGTCCCACTCGCTCATGCTCGGGGCTATAACCCCAAGCGTCATCGCGGGGAAGATGAACCCGGCGCAAGAGCGGTACAATTACAGAGCCGACCAAAGAGACAACTTTTTGTCCGACAGAAAGAAGCGCTCGGCATGTCCAGTCCTTCCTGTGTCATTCCGCCAACGGCCAACCGCAGACAAATTGAAATTCTGGTGGTTGAGAGTAATCCGGCCGACACACAACTGACCGAAATGGCGTTCAAGCGAGCCGGCCTGACCAGTGGCTTCCGCTCTGTTACCGATGGCTCCGACGCACTTGCGTATGTCCACAAGGAAGGCAAGTACGCAAACGCGGCGACGCCGGACCTGATATTTCTGGATCTTTCGCTGCCGAAGATTTCGGGTCTCGAAGTTTTAAAAGCGATCAAGTCAACCCCGCATCTGATGCATATCCCGATCGTGGTGGCTTCAGGCTCGGACGACCCCGAGCATGTCAGAGCTGTTTACGCATTGAACGGCAACTGCTTCATGCGCAAGCCGAGCGATCTGACGCAATTTCTGCGGTTCATTGAGATGTGCTACGAGTTCTGGGGTTCGGTGGTAACGCTTAGCCCGCCGCCGCGCTCGGTGCCTGAAGCCAGGCATTCAAAGGCTGGCGGCTAGGACTTCCGGGTCAGTTTTGGGTCTTGCCCGCAGCAGAGCGTCTATGCGGGTCATCAGGTCAGACAGCTGAAACGGTTTGCTGACGAAATCCCTGGCTCCGGCCTGCAGTGAGCGCAGTTTGTGCCCCGGTTCCGCGCTGGTTACCAGAATAGAGAGACTGGCATTATCTTCGGTTTCCCGAAGCGCGTTCATCACCTGAAAGCCGTCGAAGACGGGCATCTGAAGATCGAGAATGATCAGGTCGTAATGATTCCGGCGATACAAACCCCAGACAGCCATCGGATCCAGCGTGGAAGAGACACAGGAATATCCGGCACGCGCCAGCATACGCTCCATCAGGTTGACGTTGACGGGATTATCGTCAACGATCAGGATCTTAGAGGCTGAAAACTCGCACGAACCGATCATGAGACCAGACCAGCGGCGCCGGCAACCAATTCGAGAGCCTCGTCAAGCGTCTTCATAAATTCTTTGACATCGATGGGTTTGGTGAGATAGCGGAAAAATCCAGCGGCGACGCCTCTTTGTACATCCCGGGGCATGGCGTTGGCGCTGACGGCGATAACGGGAATGTCGCGCGTTGCCGGGTCCTCCCGGAGAAGGTGCAGCGCTTCCACACCGCTGATACCAGGGAGATTGATGTCCATCAGGATCAGGTCGGGATGGTGCTGGCGTGCCAGTTGAATACCCAGATTGCCGTCTTTGGCGCTGAGCAGGCGCAGGTCATGGCGGCGGGCGATGAGTTGCTCGACGAGCCGCAGGTTGGCGGGGTTGTCTTCCACGTAGAGCAGCGTCCGGCTCCGCTCATCGTGCTGGACGGAGGCTTGTCCGGCATCCGCCGGGCGGATAGTCTCCACTGGGTAGTTTGGCGTGGGCGCGGCATTGAGATCGAACCAGAAAACACTCCCGGAGCCGACGGTGCTGTCCACGCCGATGGTGCCTCCCATCAACTCCACCAGACGCTTGCTCATGACGAGGCCGATGCCGGTGCCCTGTTCGGCGCCCGTTTCGCGGCCAAGCCGGTTGAAGGACTGAAAGAGCTGCTCAAGCAGATCCGGACTCAGGCCGGCGCCGCTGTCACGGACGCTGATGCGCACATGCCCGGGCTTGACGGGGAAGCAATCGACGACAACGGTTCCATTGGCACGGTTGTATTTGACGGCGTTCGAGAGGAGGTTGATGATCACCTGCTTCAGCCTGGTGCGGTCGGCTTCGACAAAACAGGGCACCGCGAACTCGGGGAAGGACATTCCGATGCCGCGTTTCTGTCCCTGGGGCTCGATCATGGCCTGACATTCGAGCATGACCTCGGCAAGCGACGTGGGCTCCAGCGACAAAGCCAGTTTGCCGGACTCTATCTGGGCGAGATCGAGAATTTCGTTGATGAGTTCCAGCAGGTACCAGCCGGCGTGGAGGATCGGGTCGATGCTGGCCACCTGAGAGGCAGTAGGCGGTGGTTCATCCGACATCATGAGTTGCGCGAAACCGAGGATGGCGTTAAGCGGAGAGCGCAGTTCGTGGCTCATGCTGGACAGAAACTCCGACTTGGCGAGGTTGGCTTTCTCGGCGGCCGCTTTGGCTCTTTCGAGCTCGATGTTATTTTCCTGCTGCGTTTTTTCGAAGCGTTTGCGTTCAGTGACGTCGCGAGCGGCAGCGAACACGCCCTGCAGCTTGCGATCGCGATCATGAAACGTAGTGGCGTTGTAGGAAACCACGGTTTCCTTGCCATCGCGGGAGAGGGCAGTAAGTTCGTAGTCGGTGACCTTGTTTCCCGCGAGCACACGCCTGATCCCGGCTTCGGCGCGTTCCGGATCGGTGAAATAGTTCTTGAAAGGGGCACCTATCAATTCATCGCGGGTGCACCCCGTGAGAGCTTCCATCTGCTTGTTGACGTCGGTGATGATGCCGGCCGGATTGGTGGTCATGATCGCATCAATGTTCGATTCAATAAGAGAACGGGTATAGAACTGCTGATCGCGCAGGCGCTGATCGAGCAGTTTTTGCTCTGCCTCGACCTGTTTTCGCGCAGTATTGTCCGTGCCGATTAAGAGATAACCGATAATTCCCCCGACGTCGTCACGCAAAGCGGTAACTGAGACGACGGCCGGAAAGCGGCTGCCGTCTTTCCGGATATAAGTCAGCTCGTAGATATCTTCGATGCCGCGGGATGCTTTGAAAACCAGCGCCTCAAAGCCGGGTGTGATGGGGGTAGCCAGTTCCAGACTCAACGCTTTGGCGCGGGCGATGACCTCAAGCGGATCGGAAATATCGGCTGGAGTAATTTTGTCCACGACCTCCAGGGCGGTGTAGCCCAGCATGCGCTCGGCGCCGACGTTGAAAATCTGAATGACGCCCTCCGCGTCGGTCGCGATGCTCGAGAAATTGGCGCTGTTGAAAATCGCGTTCTGCAGCGCACCTGCCTTCAGCAGCGCCTCTTCCGCCTGCTTGCGCGCGGTATTGTCGGTGCCGATCAGCAGATAGCCGATGATTCCGCCCTGGGCGTCGCGCAAGGCCGTAACCGACACGACTGCCGGGAAGCGGCTGCCATCTTTACGGATGTAAGTCAGTTCGTAAATATCTTCGATGCCGCGCGAAGCCTTGAAGACCAGCGCCTCGAAGCCCGGCGTAATCG
>ODAK010001463.1_pt1 | contig 25776 bp, 19 predicted proteins | sample 1539591 | NCBI WGS metagenome assembly ODAK01 (sample SAMEA3539303, study PRJEB22396) | soil metagenome | biome: tundra; feature: field; material: soil | place: USA | collected 2010-05 | depth 0.15 m
ATCGCGGTGTTTCCGGGGACGTGGTCGGATCGCGATTGCCGGCATGCAGTGGAACTGGCAGGACACGAAGCGGTGTTGCTGTGGCACAAGGATCGGGATCTGCAGGGGGCGGATTGCGTGATCCTGCCTGGCGGATTTGCGTATGGGGACTATTTGCGCGCGGGCGCGGTTGCTCGATTCGCTCCGCTGATGGAGTCGGTCAGGGAGTTTGCCGATGCTGGGGGATTGGTCTGGGGGATCTGCAACGGGTTTCAGATACTCTGCGAGGCACATCTGCTCCCGGGGGCGTTGATACGCAACGGTTCGCTGGAGTTTCGGTGCATGCCGACCTGGTTGCGCGTTGAGACGGTTGACAATGTGTTCACGGCGGGATGTGCGCGGGGGGACGTGCTGCAGATTCCGGTGTCGCACGGTGAGGGTCGGTATGTCGCCGATGAGGAGACGCTGGAGATGCTCGAGCGCGAGCAGCGCGTGGCGTTTCGCTATGTCCGGCAGGATGGATCCGCGGTCGGCGATGAGTCGCCGAATGGATCGATGCATGACATCGCGGGCATCGTCAACGAACGCCGCAACGTGCTGGGGATGATGCCGCACCCGGAGCGCGCGTGTGAGCCGATGCTCGGGTCGTCGGATGGGTTGCAGCTGTTCCACAGCGTGGCGAAGCTGGTCAGTGGCAACGGTGTCATGCCGGTTGCGGCGGTGTCGTGACCGGTCTCCAGCTCGCTGCGGCGAGCGACGCCGACCTCGCCGAGGTGGCGCTTACGCGCGCCGAGTACCTGCATCTCGTCGAGTCGCTCGGGCGCGAACCAAACCGCCTCGAGCTGGGCATCGTCGGCGCGCTGTGGAGCGAGCACTGCAGCTACAAGACCAGCAAGCCGTTGCTCGGGACACTCCCCACCCGCGGTGCGCGCGTGCTGCAGGGACCGGGCGAGAATGCCGGCGCCGTGGACATCGGCAACGGGCTTGCCTGCGTCTTCAAGATCGAGTCGCACAATCACCCGAGCGCGATCGAGCCGTACCAGGGGGCCGCGACCGGAGTGGGCGGCATCCTGCGCGACATCTTCACCATGGGAGCGCGCCCCATCGCGCTGCTCGATTCCCTGCGCTTCGGGCCGCTCGACGAGCCGCATCAGCGTCATCTCTTCGACGGAGTGGTCGCGGGTGTCGGCGGATACGGCAATTGCATCGGCGTGCCGACCGTGGGTGGAGAGCTGTATTTCGACGAGTCGTACCGGACCAACTGCCTCGTCAACGCGATGTGTGTCGGCATTGTGGAGCGCGGCAAGCTCATGCGCGCGACCGCGAGCGGGCCTGGCAATCTCGTCCTCCTCGTCGGCGCCGACACCGGGCGTGACGGCATCCACGGCGCGAGCTTCGCGTCCGTCGTGCTCGACTCGGAGAGCGCGGCCCGCCGTCCCGCCGTGCAGGTCGGCAATCCGTTTCTCGAGAAATGCCTGATGGAGGCGTGCCTGGAGCTCGCAGGCGATCCACGCGTCATCGCGATGCAGGATCTCGGCGCCGCCGGACTCTGCGGCAGCACCGCGGAGCTTGCGCACCGCGGCGGTTGCGGTATCGAGGTCGACGTGGCGCGCGCCTCGCGACGTGAGACCGGCATGACCCCGTACGAGGTGATGCTCAGTGAATCGCAGGAGCGAATGCTCATCGTCGCCAAACCCGGCGACGTGCGGTCGCTGCAGGAGGTGTTCGAGCGCTGGGACCTGCATTCCGATGTGGTCGCGGTGATCCTTCCCGATCAGCGATTCGTGGTCCGCGACGGTGGCGACCGCGTCTGCGACCTCCCCCTCGATCTGCTCGTCGACGGCGCTCCGCCGCGGGGGGCACCGGGCCCACGTCCGGAACGCTTGGTGTCGGGAGGCGGCTCCGATGGCACGGCGCCCTCATGGACGCCCGACGAGGCGCTGCTCCACCTCATCGGCAGCCCCAACCTCGGCAGCCGCGTGCCCGTCTTCCGGCGGTACGACCACCAGGTTGGTGACGCGACGGTCATCCTCCCCGGAGGCGATGCGGCCGTCGTGCGCGTTGACGGCACGTCGCTGGGCCTCGGCCTCGCCACCGACGGGAACTCGAGATACACCGCACTCGATGCGCGGCAGGGCGCGATGATCGCCGTCTGCGAGGCTGCGCGCAACGTCGTCGCCACCGGTGCGACGCCGGTCGCGGTGACCAACTGTCTCAATTTCGCCAACCCCGAGCATGCCGATGTGTGGTGGGACCTGCACGACGCCATCGACGGGATCGGTGACGCCTGCAGGGCCCTCGAGATTCCGGTTGTGAGCGGCAATGTCAGCCTGTACAACGATACCGGCGGCACTGGGATCGACCCGACGGTGGTGATCGGCATGGTGGGCGTGATCGACGACGTCTCGAAACGCTGCACCGCCGGTTTTCGCGACGAGGGCGACCTCGTCGGGCTGGTCGGCCCCGTCGACGCCGAGCTCGACGGCAGCGAGTACCAGCGGCTGGTCCATGGGGTCAATGCAGGGAACCCTCCCCGCCTCGATATCGACCTCGAGCGGCGGGTGCACAGCTTCATCCTCGAGGCAATCTCAGCGGGGCTGCTGCATTCCGCGCACGACTGCGCAGAGGGTGGGATTGCGATCGCCATCGCCGAGTCGTGTCTGCTGGGCGACAGAGGCGCCTGGGTGGGGATCGACGAGCTCGGAAAGGGTGAAGGGTTGATTAACGGGGAGGCCGGTATACTCTTCGGTGAGAGTCAATCTCGATTCGTCATCAGCTTCGCCAGGGAGGCACTTGTGCGATTGCACGAGCTGGCAGGGCGACACTCGGTCCCCTTCCGCGGTCTCGGCTCCGTCGGAGGCGAGAGGGTCTGCGTGACCGGGTGCATCGACGTGTCACTCGCCGACGTGCGAGCGGTGCACCGAGGAGCTTTGATCGAGCGTGAGTGATCGGGCCGGAATGGACGCTCTCGACGACGATCACCTTCATGAGGAATGTGGTGTCTTCGGGGTGTTCCACCCGGGCGAGGACGTTGCCAACCTGACGTACTTCGGCCTGTACTCGTTGCAGCATCGCGGACAGGAGTCCGCCGGTATCGCGGTCAGCGATGGTCGCGAGATTCGCATCTGCAAGGAGATGGGGCTCGTCTCGCAGGTGTTCGACCAGGAGACCATCGACGGCCTCAAGGGCAACATCGCCATCGGGCACACGCGCTACAGCACCACGGGCAGCGCGCGGTTGCTCAATGCGCAACCGATCTCGGTGCAGCACCCGACGATCGGCCCCGTGGTCATCGCGCACAACGGCAACCTCGTCAACGCCACCAAGCTGCGTGACGAGCTCATCGCCAAGGGATTCGACTTCGAGACCACGAGTGATACCGAGGTGCTCGGCGCCCTCATCTCGCAGACCAGGGCGGATACGCTGGAACAGGCCCTCGCGGAAGCGCTGCCCCGCGTCGACGGCGCGTACTGCCTCGTGTTCCTCACCAAGGACTCCCTGGTCGCAGCTCGCGATCCGCTCGGCATCCGTCCGCTGTGTCTCGGCCGTTTCGGCGATGTCGACGCACCCGGCGGCACCGGGTACGTGATGGCGAGCGAGACCTGCGCGCTCGATGTCGTCGGCGCCACCTTCATCTGCGAGATCGAGCCCGGAGAGATCGTGACCGTCGACGCATCCGGGATGCGAAGCACCAAGATCCAGCGCACCGCGGCGCACCGCGCGATGTGCTCGTTCGAGTTCATCTATTTCGCGAGACCCGACAGCGTGATGATGGGGAAATCGCTGTACGAGTCACGGCGCCAGATGGGCCGCGAGCTCGCGCGCGAGGCCCCCGCGGACGCCGACATCGTGATCACGCTGCCCGACAGCGGCACCCCGGCGGCCATCGGATACGCGGAACAGGCTGGACTGCCGTTCGCGGAGGGGATGATCAAATCGCGTTACATCACGCGTACGTTCATCCAGCCCACGCAGCGGCTCCGCGAGGCCGGCATCCGCCTGAAGTTCAACCCCATGCGTCACGTGCTCGAAGGCCGGCGCGTGGTGCTCGTTGACGACTCCATCGTGCGCGGCACCACGTCGCGCCGCATCATCGACGAGCTGCGGCGTGCCGGAGCAAGCGAGGTGCACATGCGCATCGCGTCGCCGCCGATCGCGTGGCCGTGCTTCATGGGTATCGACATCGCCTCGCGCCGCGAGCTCATCGCAGCGGGTCACACCGAGCGCGAGATCGGTGAGATGCTCGGCGCAGACTCGCTGCGGTATCTCAGCCTCGCCGGTTTGCGACGAGCCATGGGACAACCCGACGGCAACGGCTTCTGCTTCGCGTGCTTCACCGGTTCCTACCCGGTCGACGTGCCGGCGCAGCTCGAGATGGACAAACTGGCGCTGGAGATTCCTGTAGCCGTCTCCTCCTGACCGGCGTGACAGAGGACACGGGAGCCGCTGAGCACCTCGCGGAAATCCGCAGGGCAGCGGACCGCATCCGAGGCCACGTGCGCCGGACGCCGCTGGTGAGGACCGACATCTCGGCCGGGTTGATGGTCAAACCCGAATCGCTGCAGCGCACCGGCTCATTCAAGGCTCGCGGTGCCTTCAACGCGGTGCTGAGCCTCGTCGAACGCGAACCGGATGTCGCGGGGGTTGTGACCCACAGCTCGGGAAACCACGGCCAGGCGCTGGCGTGCGCGGCGCAGGCCGCCGGGCTGCGCGCGACGATCGTGGTCCCTGAGGGTGTCACGCCTTCGAAGGTCGCGGGTATCCGGTCGTTCGGGGCCACCGTGGTGTCCGACGGCGTCACCTACGACAACCGAGAGCGCGTCGCCGAGGAGATCGCGAGATCCGAGGGATTGCATCTGATCCACCCCTACGACGACTGGGACGTCGTCCACGGCGCCGGCACGGTCGGGCTCGAGATCCTCAAGGACGTGCCGGCACCGGGCGCCGTTGTCGTGCCCGTCGGCGGCGGCGGTCAGATCTCCGGGATCGCCCTTGCGCTGTCGGTGCTCTCGCCGTCAACAGCGGTCATCGGTGTGGAGCCCGAGGCGGCCGATGACGCCGCGCGGAGCCTGCGATCCGGGATCCTGCAAACCCTCCCGACCGACCCGGTGACCCTTGCCGAGGGTGTGAAATCGAAGTCCATCGGCGACCGCAATTTCGAGGTGATCGTCAGCGACGGCCTCGTTCGCGATGTCGTGACGGTTTCGGAGGAGGAACTCGTCAGCGCTGTGCGCGTCGCATGGATGGGATTGAAGCTCGCGGTCGAGCCGACCGGTGCGCTCGCCCTTGCCGCATACCTCACCGGGAAGGTGCCGGCCGGAAGTGCGGAGCATCCGACCGTGATCATTCTCAGCGGCGGCAACTTTGACCCAACCCAGGTGGCTGCGCTGCTGCGCTGACCGCCGTCCGACCCGTGCACCCGCTCGTCTTGATCGCTGGGCGGCTAGGGCTGCTGGAGCACCGAGAGCACGTTCCCGGCAGGGTCGGTGAACCACGCGACCAGGGGTCCCTCGGTCCTGTGGATCCCACGTTCGTCCTGGTCGATGCCCTCGTAGCGCTCGAACTTGACTCCCTTCGCAGTCAACTCGTCGACAGCCTTGCTGATGTCGTCCACCGGAAAGTTCAGGATCGTGTAGGTCGCGGGCGTGAAGTCCGGCTTGAAGTAGATCAACGTGTCCCGGTCACCGGCGAGGTGCAGCGTCAGCAGACCGTCCTGCTCTGAAGTCCTGAGTCCAAGCATGTCCTCATAGAAGGCGCGTGCTTCGCGCAGATCGTTCACGGCAAATCCACTGAACGCCTTGCTGTCTGTGAGCGTCACTGCATGTCTCCTTGTGTCCCGATCACGCGGGTTCCTGAACCGGTGGTGCGACAACCTTTCGCGGCATTGGGATGCTCCCAGTATGCTGCGAGTGGAGGTCTTGCATGGCGTCGTGTCGCTCCGTGACGACCTCGCAGTCTGGCAGCAGTTGAACGTTGCTGCATCTCATCTGACCTGACCCGCGCCCGGCTGGATGGTCGCTACGTGCCGGTTGCGGTCGGCAGGCTCGCGAAAACGTCGCGGGCATACACATAGACACGGAGCAGGCCGACGGCGCGCACCGACTCGGGCGCCGGAAGCCCCACGAGGTTGGCTGCGTCGATGCAGAGACTGTCGTTCGTGCAGGGGCTGGCCTGGGCGACCACGAAGACCGGCCCCGGCTGCGGTTGATACCAGGCGGGCGCGGCGAATTCGTAGTGGCAGAGGCCCGATGCGCACTGTTGGAGCGGCAGCGTCGTGATCCCGTCCCCGGTGTGCCAGCCCACCGCGTACGACTCCCAGTACCCTCCGTATCCGCGCACGACGCCGAGTTGCCGGAGGGTCGCGGTGAGCTGTCCGGCGTCGACGTAGTCGGGACCGTTGAAGAGCTCCGCGGGCGTTGTCGCGATGCCGACGGTGCTCACCACGGCGAGTGCCGCGACGCACGCAACCAGGAGTGCGCGGCGACGCGTTCCCGTCCACACCAACCCCAGCGGCAGGAGCGCAGCGGTCGCGAACCACAGCCCGTCGACGTAATGCCCCTGGTAGTCGACCGGATTGTATTGCCGGCCAAGACCCGAAAGGCAGAAGCCGGCGATCAGCCCGGCACACGACAGCAACCAGAACCACACGTACAGGTCGCGTCCTTGTGCGTGCTCGATGGCATGACTCCTCAGGACGCGAATCGCCATGTAGATCACGGCGAGAAAGGACACCAATCCGAGGATCACGAGTATCCCGGGGACCACGTTGCTGTACCAGGCTCCGCTGATCATCTGACCCAGCGTTGTGGCGATGGTGCGCAGCCCGGACGAGACGCCGTTCGCTGACAGGGCAAGCCCGATATTGCCTCGCTCCTCGATCCCCGAGACGCGCGACAGGATTTCAACAACCGCTGCCGACAGGATGCCGGCGCAGGCTGTGATGGCAAGCGGCAGCCGGCGGGATCCATCGCGGCGCCACAGCACCACCGAGCCGATGATCCAGGGGACAACGGCGCCGGCGATCGCGAGCGAGTCCGAGACGACGCACACCCCGGCGAGCGCGCCCGCGAGCAGCGCGAACGTCACCGCGTGGCCGCGGGCGGGACGGGACAGCGATACGAGCTGCCACGCGCCGATCGCGCACAGCAGCAGCGTGCTCTCGTGAGCGATCGGCGTGAGCATCTCCCACGCCACAACCGGCGGAGCGGCAACCGCTAGCACCGCGACCGCCACCGCGCCGGTGCGCCCGATGACCTGATACGCGGTCCGAACCATCAGTCCGATCCCCAGCGCAATGATGAGCGCGCCGAATGTCATCCCCACGATGTCACTTCGGGTCACCTGATCCAGGAGGCCGACAGCCCAGAGCGGACCTATGCCTGTCTGTGAGGGTACCGAGAGGCCCTGACCGTAGCCGCCGTGGAAGACCGCGTCACCGAGCCGGAGTGCCTCCGGGAAATCGCCGTACCAGTAGAACGACGAGAGGGTGCCGCTGACCCGGGCCACGAGTGCAACGAGATACGCCAGCCCGGCGACCAGCGGAACGACCATTCGGAGGTCGAGCCACCAGTGCCTGTGGAATGCGTGAGCGTCGTCCGCGGCGCGGTTCCCGACCCGCCACTCGCGGAGGGCCGCGATCATCGACCGATCGTACGACCGCCCGCACGGAGCACACGCACGGATTGGTTACGGGCCGATCGCCAGCCGCTCGAAGCCTCGAGTGCGGGGAGCGCGACGGTCGTGCCGTAGACCCCGTCGACAGTGGTGACTGCGATCTGGCCGCCCGCGTCGACTGTGGCAGGGATCCGGCCGATGATGATCAAGTATCGGCCGTCGCTTCGACCCGATCAAGCGTCGCGGTCAGCGAGCGCGTCCCCGGTCTTTAGACCCGGTCGATGAGGAGCCTTCGAGTGTGGCCGGCAGAGGCCAGCGTCGCGAGGAACCGGCGGAGGGTGCCACCGGAGGCACGCTGATGCGCGGTGCAGCGAAGCCAGATCTCGCGGTTCTGCGCCACGGCCGCCACGGGCTCTCCGCAGTCGCAGTAGGGTGTCTCGCGCTCGGCACGCTCGATGAGCGCCACAATGCGGGTGTCGTCTTTCGTTGTCATTCTTGATCTCCAGAACATCGATACGATGCGTTCCGTATCATAGCACCACATGCCAGAACAGCCCGCATTCCCCGCGCCTGCAGGGCCGGCCCCGGTCCGTTCCGTCCCGGCGCGTGGCGGCCGGCCACGAAGCGAGCGGGCCCACCAGGCGATCCTCACGGCCGCACGCCAGCTGCTGATCGAGAAGGGCTTCGCGGCCATGCGCCTCGAGCACGTCGCCGCCCGAGCCGGGGTTGGCAAGGCCACGATCTACCGCCGCTGGCCATCGAAGGAGGCGCTCGCCCAGGATCTGCTCGCCCACCTCGCCGCGCCGCACATCGCGGTGGCGGACACGGGGGATACCCGCGAAGAGTTGCTCGCCGCGGTCACCAACCCCATGCGCGCCGTCGTCGAGACGGACTTTGGGCCGGTCATCAGGGCGCTGCTGTCGGAGATCGCGAGCGACCCGTCGATCGGTGACCCGTTCCGGGCGACCATCGTCGAGGCTCGCCGCGCCGAAGTCACCCGGGTGATCGAACGGGGGATCGCCCGTGGCGATCTGCGCTCGGATGCCGACCCAGAGGTCGCCACCGAACTCCTGGTCGGACCCGTCTACTTTCGGCTGATGTTCGGCGGCGTCCTTGACCTTGCCTTCGCCGAGCGCGTCGTCGAAAGCGTGATGCGCGGCTACGGCGTCTGAGGGTCCGGCTGACCGTCCGAATCGGCGGCTCTCCCCCGCGGCGCCGGCGCCACGACACCTGAGCCCAGGCGTCCCGCCCAAAAACGCCCCGTAGACTTCGATCGCGGCAAACGCTATCCTAGGAAATCGGGGACGTTTTTAGGGGAATGGGGAATGAAAGTACTGCTCTCGCCGGCAGAACAGAGTCGCGCCCGCCAGTGGCTTGCCGACGTGCATGAGGATCTCGATCTGATTCGCTATCCGACCCGGATGCAGCTCTTGCGCGCGGTCGACGAGGCGGCGCGCCGGGCGGACAGTCATGCGCGCCTGGAATACGCGCTCCGGTCTATGCCGCTGCGGTGACGCACGACCGTCACGGTCCGCAGGGCCGGGATGGTCGACCGCCATGTCTTGAGGCGGCTCTCCTTGTCATTGGCAGGGCGTCGCGGCATACTCCGGCGTCACGACGAGGCTCGGCATTCCCGCCAAGGGCCTCCGTTCCCCTCAAGGAGACTCGCCATGCCCAAGATGGTCATCACGCATCCGGTGGTTGACATCGACCGATCATGACCTCGCCCTCGCCGGAGTCGGCGGCCCAGGCGGAGCGTCACGGCGTCCTCACTCCGATGATTGCCTACATCGAGAAGTAGTCCGGTCGCCGGTCGCGGCCCCGGACGGCACCGTCTACCGGAAGCCGATCCCCGCCAGCGCGGCCGATCCCGGGCACAGCTTCTCGTAGGGCACCTGGGTGAGCGGGCCGTCGATCGTGTTGCCGAGCTCGTGCAGGTCCGACGACTGCTCGTCCACGTAGAGCACGCCTGTGACGATCTCACCCCGTCCACGCGCCGACATCAGATGCTCCATCACCGCCATGCGGTCGGTCGGGTCGTACCCATCTGGCACGCTGCGGAAGCGCAGCGCGGCACCGTCGTGCATCGGGATGCTCACCACGCCGTCGAAGGGAATCGTCGCCGAGATCTCCTCGGCGGGCGGGACGAAGTCGGACACGGTCATCTGCACATCGTGCTGACGCGTGAACAGGTAGCTCTTGGTCGAGCCCTCGTGGTCGTTGAAGGTCACGCACGGTGAGATGACATCGATGATCGCGAGGCCGCGATGCGCCATGGCCGCGCGGAAGATCGGCACCAGCTGGCGCTTGTCGCCCGAGAAGCCGCGCGCGAGGAAGGTGGCTCCCACCGACAGCCCCAGGAAGATCGGATCGATCGGCTGGAGATGGTTCGCCTCGCCGCGTTTGGTGGTGGACCCGACGTCGGCCGACGCCGAGAACTGGCCCTTGGTGAGCCCGTACACCCCGTTGTTCTCGATGACGTAGACCATGCGCACGTTGCGCCGCACCAGGTGCGCGAGGTGACCGAGTCCAATGGACAGCGAGTCACCGTCACCGGAGATGCCGATGCAGAGCAGGTCGCGGTTCGCGGCGCTCGCGCCCGTCGCGATGGGTGGCATGCGGCCGTGACAGCCGTTGAACCCGTGCGCGCCGCGCGCGAAATATGCGGCCGTCTTCGCCGAGCAACCGATGCCGCTCAGCTTGGCGATCATGTGCGGTGGCGTGTCGCTCTCCCAGAGCGCGTGGGTGATCGCTGCGGTGACCGAGTCGTGGCCGCAGCCCGCGCACAGCGTGGACATCCCGCCTTCGTAGTCGCGAATGGTCAGACCCAGCGCGTTGCGTTCGAGCCCGGGGTGGGTCACCTGCGGTTTGACGATGGATGGCATCGGTCAGGCCTCCAGTGCCTTGATGACGCCGTCGACGACGTCCTCGGCACTCAACGGGTAGCCGCCGTAGGCGAGCACCGAGCGGAGCTTCTCCTTCGGAACCGGCGTCTCGAGCGTGAGCAGCGTCCGCAACTGGGCGTCGCGGTTCTGCTCGACCACCACGACGGTGTTGTGTGCCTCGAGAAACGCGCGCACCGCCGCGCCGAACGGGAAGCCGCGGATGCGCATGTAATCTGCGGGCACATCGCGTTTCGCGAGCAGCTCGATGCCTTCGAGGACCGCGAGCTCGCAACTGCCCAGGGTCACGATGCCGAGCGGCGCATGTGCATGGTCGGCGACCAGGGGCGCGGGAATGTGCTCGGCGACGGCCGAGTGCTTGCGCGCAAGGCGGTCGAGCACCGCCTGGTATTCCTCGGGATACTCCGTGTACGCGCCCTCGATGGTGTGGCCCGAGCCACGGGTGAAATACGCACCGAGGTCGCTCACGCCCGGCAGCGTGCGCGCCGCGACTGAATCTGCGTCGACCGGTTCGTAGCGGTGATACACCTCGAGTTCGCGAAGCTGCTCTGCGTCCAGGACGCGGCCGCGGTCGGGCACGTAGGAGTCGTCCCACGCCAGCGCCGGGCTCACCCAGTCGTTCATGCCGATGTCGAGGTCGGAGAGCACGAACACCGGGGTCTGGAAGCGCTCCGCGAGGTCGAACGCACTCGCCGCCATCGCGAAGCACTCGGCGGGATGCGCCGGGAAGAGCAGCACGTGCTTGGTGTCGCCGTGCGACGCGTACGCGCAGGTGAGGATGTCCGCCTGCTGCACCCGGGTCGGCATCCCCGTGGACGGGCCGACCCGTTGCACGTCGAACACCACCGCCGGGATCTCCGCGTAGTAGCCCATGCCGAGCAGTTCCTGCATCAGCGAGATGCCCGGCCCCGATGTCGATGTGAACGCACGGGCTCCCGCCCACGACGCGCCGAGTACCATGCCGATCGCGGCCAGCTCGTCCTCCGCCTGCAGGACCAGGTAGTTGTTGCGCCCGGTCTCGGGGTCGCGCCGGAACTTGGCGCAGTACTTGGCAAACGCGTCCATGAGTGACGTCGACGGTGTGATCGGGTACCACGCGGCCACCGTGGCGCCCGCGTAGACGCAGCCGAGGGCGGCCGCAGTGTTGCCATCGATGAGGATCGACCCGCGGGTGGCATCCATCGCTTCGACGTGGCAGGGCAACGGGAAGTCGAAGTGCGACGTGGCGAAATCGTGGCCGAGCCGCAGCGCTCGCTGGTTGGACTCACGCAGCCGTTCCTTGCCGGCGAACTGCTCGGTGAGCAGCTGCGCGATCACCTCCATGTCGATGCCGAGCATGGCCACAAGCGCTCCCGCGCAGGCGATGTTCTTCATGAGGATGCGCTCGCGCGGGCCGCGGAACTCGTCGTTGCACATCTCGGCGAGCGGGACGCCGAGGTAGGTCACGTCCTCGCGGATGAGGTCGCGGTCGAGCGGCCACGAGGAGTCGTACATCGTGAAGCCGCCGCTCGCAACCTCGGCGATATCGCGAGCGTAGGTCTGCCCGTTCATTGCCACCATCAGGTCGTAGATGCGGGCGCGGGCGACGTGTCCGTCCTTGTTGACGCGGATCTCGTACCACGTCGGCAGGCCCTGGATGTTCGAGGGGAACAGGTTCTTGCCGGAGACCGGAACGCCCATGCGGAAGATCGAGCGCATCAGCAGGTTGTTGGCGCTCGAGGAGCCGGTGCCGTTGACGTTGGCGAGCTTCACCGCGAAGTCGTTCACCTGCGAGCGGGGTTGCGCGAAATGCTGTGCGGCCATATCAGGTTGCCACCGGGACCGGGGTGGAGACCGCGAGCGGGATCAGGAGCTCGAATTTCTGCATGTCCCACGCCGCCGTGGGGCAGCGCTCGGCACAGAGGCCGCAGTGGACGCAGAGATCCTCGTCCTTGACCATGACCCGCCCCGTATGGGGGAGCACCGCGGAGACGTACAGCGCCTGATCGAGGTTCTTCGCCGGCGCTGACAGGCGTGTCCGGAGATCGGCCTCGTCGCCGTTCTCGGTGATGGTCAGGCACTGCACCGGGCAGATGTCGATGCACGCGTCGCACTCGATGCAGAGCGGTGCTGCAAAGACCGTCTGGATGTCGCAGTTCAGGCAGCGCTGCACCTCGCGGGCCGTCTGCTCGGCCGAGAACCCGACCTCGACCTCGGTGCCGATGCTCTGGAACCGCCGCGTCAGCTCGACGTGCTGCATCCGCTGGCGCGTGGACGGGTTGTAGTCGTTGTGGTAGCTCCACTCCGTCAAACCCATCTTCTGGCTGACCAGGTTGACTCCCTGGGGGGGACGCGACGACACAGCGGTGCCCTCGCAATGGTTGTGGATCGAGATCGCCGCCTGGTGGCCGTGCTCCACCGCCCAGATGATGTTCTTGGGTCCCATCGCGGAATCCCCGCCGAAGAAGACACCGGGCAGCGACGACTGGAAGGTCACCGGGTCGACCACCGGCATGTCCCATTCGCCGACCTCGAGGCCGAGGTCGCGTTCGATCCAGGGAAAGGCGTTCTCCTGGCCGATCGCAAGGATCACGTCATCGCAGGGGATGACCACGGTGTCGATCACCGTGGAATGGCGCGCCTGCTCATCCCACTCGAGGCGCTGGAACTCCATGCCGACGAGCTGCCCGTCCTCGAGGACAAAGCGTGTCGGCGCATGGTTGACGATGATCTCGACACCCTCTTCCTCGGCGTCCTCGAGCTCCCACGACGACGCCTTGAAGAACGACCGAGGACGGCGCGCCATGACCTTGATGGCGGTGCCGCCGAGGCGAAGCGACGAGCGGCAGCAGTCCATCGCGGTGTTGCCGACACCGATGATCAACACGCGCTCACCGATCTTGTCGGTGTGACCGAACGCGACCGACCCCAGCCAGTCGATGCCGATGTGGATACGGTCGCTCTCGTGGCGGCCGGGGATGTCAAGGTCCTTGCCGCGCGGGGCGCCCGTCCCGATGAAGACGGCGTCGAAGTCCTGCGCGAGCAGGGATCGCAGACTGGACACCGGTGTGTTCAACCGGAGGTCGACGCCCATGTCGACGATGGTCGCGATCTCCTCGTCGAGGGTTTCCGCGGGGAGCCGGAATGCCGGGATGTTCGTGCGCATGAGGCCGCCGGCCTTGTCCAGCTGCTCGAGGATGACCACCTCGTAGCCGAGCGGCATGAGGTCGTTGGCGACCGTGAGCGAGGCGGGCCCCGCCCCGATGCAGACCACACGCCGTCCCGACTTGGTCGTCGGGATCACGGGGAGGCCGTCGGTGATGTCACCCCGAAGGTCGGAGGCGACGCGCTTGAGCCGGCAGATCGCGACCGGCGAGCCGTCGATCCGGGTTCTACGGCAGGCGGGCTCGCAGGGACGGTCGCAGGTGCGCCCGAGGATCCCCGGAAACACGTTGGACTCACGGTTGGACATGTACGCGTCCGTGTACCGGCCCTGAGCGATCAGCCGGATGTACTCGGGGACGTTGGTGTGGGCCGGGCAGGCCCACTGGCAGTCAACGACCCGATGGAAATAATTCGGATCCGACGTGTCGGTGGGGTTCACGAAATGACCTGGATTCCTGGACTTGACACCGTGTTCCCTTACATGGTGACACCGCTGCGCCGACCTGCGATGTTCGTCGCCATTCCGCGTCCCGTGTGAGACCGCCGATACACTCTCCTCAGATGGGTGATCTTCGCTACGCGGACGCCGGCGTCGACATTGATGAGGGCAACCGCGCCGTCAGCCTGATCCGGCGCACCATCGCCTCCACCCATACCGCTCAGGTCCTCGGCGGGATTGGCGCGTTCAGCGGCCTGTTCGCGCTCGAGCCCGGGTCACCGAATGGGCGGGTGCTCGCTTCGAGCACCGACTCGGTGGGCACCAAGGTCAAGGTCGCGATCGCCACCGGACGTCACCGCGGCATCGGGATGGACCTCGTCAACCACTGCGTCAACGACATCCTCTGCTGTGGCGCCGAGCCGCTGTTCTTTCTCGACTACTACGCCACCGGCAAGCTCGTCCCCGAGCAGCTCGCGGAGCTCATCGACGGTATCGCCGAGGCCTGCCGAGCCGCCGGCTGCGCGCTGATCGGCGGCGAGACCGCCGAGATGCCGGGCGTCTACGCTCTCGGCGACTACGACATCGCCGGCTTCATCGTCGGGTCGGTCGAGGCCTCGGCGATCATCGACGGCAGCCGTGTCCAGGCCGGTGACGTGCTCCTTGCCCTGCCCAGCAGCGGGCTGCACACCAACGGCTACTCGCTGGTGCGCCACATCGTCGCCGAGCATGAGCTGCAGTGGTCCGACGTGCTGCCCGGCACCGACGCGCCGCTCGTCGATCTCCTGCTCGAGCCACACCGCTGCTATCTCCACGCGATCCGCGAGTTGCGCACCCAGACCGATGTGCGCGCGATGGCGCACATCACCGGCGGCGGGGTGATCGACAACGTGCCCCGGGTCCTCCCCGAAGGCCTGGCCGCGACCATCGACCGCGCCACGTGGACCGTTCCACCGATCTTCAACGCCATCCAGCGTGCCGGAGGCGTTCATCTCGAGGAGATGTGGCGGACGTTCAACATGGGGGTGGGGATGGTGGTCACCGTTCCGCCGGACGTCCCCTCGATCGCCGCGGCCGCCGGCATCCCGGTGTGGCGCATCGGCGAGGTCGTCCCCCAGTCCGGGACACGGCGGGTCATCCTCCGGTGAGTGAACGTACCCTCGTCGGGGTGCTGGTGTCCGGAGCCGGGACCAACCTCGATGCGCTCCTCCAGGCATGCCGGGAACCCGAGTTTCCCGCGCGGGTCGCGATGGTGGTCTCGAACCGCCGTAGCGCGCACGCGCTCGACATCGCCCTCAGCCGGGGGGTGCCCGCAGTCGCGCTGCCCCAGTCGGACTTCGGTGGTGACCCGGCTGCGCGTGACCGCGAGACTCACGCGCGCTTCCAGGCGGCCGGGGTGCGCCTGGTCGTGTGCGCCGGCTACGACCGCATCCTCAGCGATGCATTCCTTGACGCCTACCCGGACGCGATCATCAACGTGCACCCCTCGCTGCTGCCCGCCTTCGCGGGTGGCATGGATGCGATCGAGCGAGCCCTGGCACGCGGTGTGCGGGTGACCGGCTGCACCGTGCAACTGCTCGAGCGCGGCGAAGCCGACGGCGGCCCCATCGTCCTGCAGGCGGCCGTGCCGGTCGAGATGGACGACGACGCCCAGACGCTGCGGCGCAGGATCCACGAACGCGAGTGGGATCTGCTGCCGCAGGCCGTGGCCCTCTGGTGCACGGACCGGCTCAGGCGCGAGGGCAACCGTGTCCGGGTGCTTCCCGCACCCGCCCCGGCGCGCGTATGAGCAGGCGGGCGCTCCTGTCGGTGAGCGACAAGACAGGTCTGGTCGAGTTCGCGCGCGGGCTCATCGAGCACGGCTACGACCTGGTCGCCACCAGCAGCACCAGCCGCGCGCTGGCCGACGCCGGCGTGGAGGTGCAGTCCGTGGCCGACGTGACCGGGTTCCCGGAGATGCTCGACGGCCGCGTCCGGACGCTCCACCCGGCGATCCACGCGGGCATCCTCGCGCGCCGCGACAACCCCGAGCACATGCGCCAGCTCGCCGAGAGCAGGTTCGAGCCGATCGACCTCGTCGTCTCCTCGCTGTACCCCTTCTCGGACACGCTCGCGAGCGGCGCGGACGAGGAGACCATCGTCGAGAACATCGACATCGGGGGACCCACCCTCATCCGCGCGGCGGCCAAGAACCGCGATTCGGTGGCGGTGGTCGTCTCCCCGGCGCAGTACGAGGCGGTGCTGAGCGAGCTCCGCGAGCACCGGGCGGTGACGCTCACGACCCGCCACCGGCTCGCTGCCGAAGCCTTCGCGCACGTGGCGGCGTATGACACCCAGGTAGCCGCCTGGCTGCGCTCGGGCGAAGCGAATGAGACGCTGCCCGCGGAGCTGACCGTCGGAGGACCGCGGCTGCACGAGCTCCGCTACGGGGAGAACCCGCACCAGCGCGGTGCCCTCTACGCCGTACCGGGACCTCCCGGGGGCATGGCCCACGCCCGCCAGACCCAGGGCGCCGCCCTCTCCTTCACCAACTGGCTCGACGTCGACGCTGCGCGCGCGCTCGTGGCCGAGTTCGACGAACCCGCCGCCTGCGTCATCAAGCACACCAACCCCTGCGGCTTCGCTGTCGGCGAGACCACCGTTGCTGCGTACCGGCGCGCGTACGAGTGCGACCCCCGGTCCGCCTATGGCGGCATCGTCGGTATCAACCGGCCGATCGACCTCGCCACCGCGACCGCGCTCACCGAGACCTTCCTTGAAGCCGTCGTGTGCCCCGCTGTCGACGAGGATGCCGCCGCCCACCTCGCCACCAAGACACGGATCCGCGTCCTGATCGTCGACCGGCCCTCGCGTGCTGACGCGCTGGACGTCCGCAGCATCGACGGCGGGTTGCTCGTCCAGACGCGCGACCGGGTCATCACCGACCGCTCGACCATGACCGTCGCGAGCCGGCGTCAGCCCAATGACGCCGAGTGGCGAGACCTGCTGATCGCGTGGCGGGTCTGCAGGCACGTGAAGTCCAACGCCGTCGTCGTCGTCCGCGACGGGATGGCCGTCGGCGTCGGCGCCGGCCAGATGTCGCGGGTCGAGTCCGCCGAGCTCGCGGTCGCCCGGGCGGGCGATCGCTCGGCAGGCGCCGTCTCAGCCTCGGATGCGTTCTTCCCGATGCCGGACGGTCTCGAGACCCTCGGCAACGCGGGAGTGCGCTCGGTCATCCACCCAGGCGGGAGCAAGAACGACTCCAAGGTCACCGAGGCCGCCGACGCCCTGGGCATGGCGGTCATCCTCGCAGGCGAGCGCCACTTCCGCCACTGACCGGAGGTCAGCGCCCGTTGCGCCGTCCGTTCCGGTCGTGCTTGGCCTGATCCTCGATGCAATAACGCGCCGTGGGGATCGCCTCCAGCCGAGCCTCGCTGATCGGGTTGCCGCACGCCTCGCAGTTCCCGTAGGAACCGGTGTCGACGCGCTTGACGGCCTCCTCGAGCTCGACGAGCTCCAGCTCGGCGTGCTGCAGGACGCTGTGGTCGATCTCGAGTCCGATCGTCTCGCTCGCGAGCTCCGCGGGATGCTGCTCTGCCGACGACAGCTCGCGCTCGGTCGCCTCCTGGGCGTCCGCAGTCAGCCGGTTCGCCGCGATCCGGAGCTCGTCGATCCGAGCCCGCTCGGTCAGCAGCCGGGCGCGGGCTTCGTCGGTGTTCATTGCGGTGGGTCAACCCCCATGTCTGCTCAGAGCGGTCTCGCCCGGGTGCGACGTGCCCGCGATGTAATCGCATCGATGATCCATCGCAGCTCGTCCACTCTCGGCCCGCAGGTACCCACCCATTCTCACGAATGGACACCGGTTAAGCAATGGGGCTATGCGGGCGGAGGGGCGAGCCAGAGCACCGCGAGCGGCGGGAGGGTCAGCGATGCCGAGTACGAGAACGCGTGCATCGGCCTGGCCTCCGCCTCAACCGCCCCCATGTTGCCGACGCCGCTCCCGCCGTAGTGCGTGGAATCGGTGTTGAGCACCTCGGTCCAGTGCCCGGGCAGGGGCAGGCCCACCCTGAACTCGGAGCGCACGACCGGTGCGAAGTTGGCGATGCAGGCCACGCCGGGATGTCCATGGGCGTCGCGACGGACGAAGCTGAGGACGTTCTGATCGGCGTTGCCCGCATCGATCCACTCGAACCCGTTGGGGCTCTCGTCGAGCTCCCACAGGGCAGGAGACGCCGCGTAGAGCGCTCCGAGGTCGGCCATCAGGCGGTTGACCCCCGCATGCGCCGGGTCCTCCAGCAGCCGCCAGTCGAGCTCCGACTCGTGGGCCCATTCTCGCTCGGTGGCGAGCTCGCCACCCATGAAGAGGAGCTTCTTCCCGGGGTGCGCCCACATCCACCCGAAGAGCGTGCGAAGGTTGGCGAAGCGCTTCCAGGGGTCGCCCGACATCTTGCCGAGCAGCGAGCCCTTGAGGTGCACCACCTCGTCGTGCGAGAGCGGGAGGATGTATCGCTCCGACCAGGCATACATGAGGCCGAAGGTCATCAGGTGATGCGCGTACCTGCGATACACGGGATCCTTGTGCAGGTAGTCGAGCGTGTCGTGCATCCAGCCCATGTTCCACTTGAAGTCGAAGCCGAGCCCGCCGCTCGCCGTGGAGCGGGTCACGCCCGGCCACGTCGTCGATTCCTCGGCGATGGTGAGCACGCCCGACCTGCGCGCGTGGAGCGAGTCGTTGACCTCGCGAAGCAGCGTGATCGCCTCGAGATTCTCCTTGCCGCCGTTGATGTTCGGGACCCACGCGCCCGGCTGTCGCGAGTAGTCGAGGTAGAGCATCGAGGCGACGGCGTCGACGCGCAGCCCGTCGATGTGAAACTCCTCGGCCCAGTAGTGGGCGTTGGCGACGAGGAAGTTGCGCACCTGGTTTCGTCCGTAGTTGAAGACGTACGTTCCCCAGTCGGGATGCTCACCGCGTCGGGGGTCGCCGTGCTCGTAGAGCGGCGTGCCGTCGAACCTCGCCAAAGCCCATCCGTCGCGTGGGAAGTGGGCGGGCACCCAGTCGAGGATGACTCCGATGCCGTTGCGGTGCATGACCTCGACGAAACGGCGGAAGTCGTCGGGCGTGCCGTGGCGGGCCGTGGGCGCGTAGTAGCCGGTGACCTGGTATCCCCATGAGCCGCCGAAGGGATGCTCCATGATCGGCAGCAACTCGACATGCGTGAACCCCATCGCCAGGCAGTGCGCGGCGAGCGGCTCGGCGATCTCGCGGTAGTTGAGCACCCGGCCGTCGGGACTCCGCCGCCACGATCCGAGATGGACCTCGTAGGCGGCGAATGGAGCCTGGTTCAGCGAGGACCGCGCTCGCCGGCGCATCCACGCACCGTCGCGCCAGCGATAGTGGCTCTGGTCGACGATGCTGGCGGTGCCGGGTGGGTGGTCCGAAGCCCTCGCCAGGGGATCCGCCTTGAAGATGCGCATCCCGTCGCCGCGGGTGACCAGGAACTTGTAGCGCACGCCCGGACCGACCCCGGGGCAGAACAGCTCCCACACGCCCGAGCCCCCGAGCATCCGCATCGGCCAGGTGCGCGCATCCCAGAAGTTCGCGTCGCTGACCACGCTGACGCCGAGGGCATTCGGCGCCCACACGCTGAACGCCGTCCCGACGGCACCCTCATGCTCGATGACCCGCGCGCCGAGCACATTCCAGAGCTGTGCATGCGTCCCCTCACCGATGAGGTGGAGGTCGAGCTCGCCGAGTGTCGGCGAGAACCGGAACGGGTCCTCCTGCTCCCACTCGCGCTCGTCGTTGCGGAACCGCAGCCGGTAACCGGGCTCGCCCGCCGGGACGCCGGCCTCGAAGAGTCCCGCCGCGTTGAGCCGGCGCATCGGCGTGACACCGTCCTGGCGCGCGATGCTCGCCGTGGTCGCCTCGGGATGGAACGCCCGGATCCGCGTCGTGCCGCCGGTGGTGCTGGGTCCCAGGAGCTCGTGGGGATCACGCAGCCGCCCGGCGAGCATCTGCTCCAGCGCCGCTTCGAGCTCGGACGGGCTGGGATCGCTGATGGTCACGAGTTGACGCCGCGGAGCAGGAACCGCAGGGGGATCGGCACCCAGCTCGGCCGGTGCCCCAGTTCGTATCCGATCTCGTAGACGGCCTTCTGCGCCTCGAAGGCGCGCCGGAGCACCAGCGACGGACCGGGTCCGGGAAGCACCGGCTCGGAGCCGATGGTCTCGAGGTACGCGCTCCAGAAGGCGTCGCGGTTGGCGTCGGCCCAGGCCTCGCCGTAGCCATGGAGCAGATCGGCCTCGGCGCTGTCCGGGGGGGTACGTTCGACGATCGCGGCGGCGGCCGCGTAGTCGAACGACCGCAGCATGGCGGCGACGTCGCGGAGCGGTGAGCTGAGTTCGCGCCGCTCGGCGGGCGTGCGGTCCGGCTCGCCCTCGAAGTCGAGGATCACCCAGCCGGTGTCGATGCGCAGGAGCTGTCCGAGGTGCAGGTCGCCGTGGATGCGGGTGAGCAGGCCTCCCGGGGAGAGCCCGCGGAGCTGGTCGAATCGATGGACGACGGCCTTGCGCACGTCGCGAACCGGGTCGAGGGATGGTTCGTCGCGAGCGAGGAGCTGATCGAGCTCGCGAGTCATCGAGTTCGCCCAGGCGTTGAGGGAGGCCTCGGTGAGTGGGGCCGGCGCCATGTCGGTCCCGGGTGCGCCCGCGGCAAGGGCGAGATGCATCTCCGCAATCACCTTCCCAAGCCGCATCGACTCCGCAAGGAACGCGGCGTCCTGGTCGTCAACCAGCGCGCGTCGCTCCGCCGGATCGCCGGGGCCGACCGACTCGGCATTGGCGTACAGATCGCGGAGCGAGGTGAGCGCCAGCGCCCAGCCCTCGGTGCTGTTGTGGAGGAAGCGTTGTACGAGGACGAGCGGCGAGGGTGGCTCATCGCCGGACTCCCACAGCACACGTCCCAGCATCCGTGCGAGGTGCGTGAAGCCCGCTGCCTGGAGCGCGTCGGACATCTCGACCTCCTGCGACGGCCCCGTCTCGACCCGACGCAGATGCTTGAGAAAGATCGCGTCGCCCACTTCCATCGACGTGTTGCTCTGCTCGACCCTGAGATGGCGCACCGAGGACAGGCTTCCGGTGCCGAGGGCCTGGGGGTCCGGGCAGGAGAAACGCAGAGTCGCGTTCGATGACTCGAGCACGCGCTGATCGCGGATGGCGTCGAGCAGCCACTCGATGTATGCGGAGTCGCCGACCGCGTCGTAGAGCGCGACGGGATCCGGCGCCTCCGGCCACGGGATCATGAATTCCGGCACCCGCTCGGTGAGGGGATCACCAACCGGTCGGACCCCGAGTGGGAGCGCGTATCGCGTGGTCCCGCCGTCGGTGAAGGTGACGGCTGTGAGCGTGTGCAACAGGACGGGTGAGCGATCGCTGATCACCGCTGCGTCGACGATCCTGGTCGCGGCGATGGTGCGACCCCGCGCGCCGCCCCATCGCTGCCGCGCGATGTAGGCGCCGAGTGCGCGCTCGCATCCATCGAGCCGATGCTCACGAAGGATGTCGATCACGCTGCGGTTCGCCGCGCTCATGCCGGCGGTGGGTCCAGCGTGAACCAGTAGAAGCCGTGGGGCCCCATGGTCAGCAGGTAGGGCAGCTCTCCGATCCGGGGGAAGTGCACCCGTCCGAGCATCTCAACGGGCGTCAACCCCGTGTACTTGCGAAGGTCGAGCTCGACCGGTTGCGCGAATCGGGACAGGTTGTTGACGCACAGCACGGTCTGTCCATCGATGCTGCGCAGGAACGTGAACACCGAGGGGTTGGCGGCGTCGAGAGCCTCGAAGGTTCCTTCGCCGAACACCGGAAAGCGCTTGCGCACCGCGATGAACCGGCGCAGCCAGTGCAGCATCGACGACTCGTTGCGGCGCTGCGCGCTGACGTTGCAGGCCTGGTACCCGTACACAGGGTCCATCAGCGGGGGCAGGTACAGCTGGGCGAAGTCGGCCTGACTGAAACCGCCGTTGCTGTCCGCGGTCCACTGCATCGGGGTGCGCACGCCGTCTCGATCGCCGAGGTAGACGTTGTCCCCCATGCCGATCTCGTCGCCGTAGTAGAGGATCGGGCTGCCCGGCAGCGACAGGATGAGCCCGTGAAACAGCTCCATCTGGCGCCGTCCGTTGTTGAGCAGCGGCGCGAGCCGGCGGCGGATGCCGAGGTTGAGCTTGGCGCGGGGGTCCTTCGCGTACTCACCCCACATGTAGTCGCGCTCCTCGTCGCTGACCATCTCCAGCGTGAGCTCGTCGTGGTTGCGCAGGAAGATGCCCCACTGGCTGTTGGGAGGCAGCGCGGGGGTGCGATCGAGGATCTCGGTGATCGGATATCGCTGCTCGCGGCGCAGACCCATGAACATCCGGGGCATCAACGGGAAGTTGAAGCACATGTGGCATTCGGGCCGCTCCGGCGCCCCGAAGTAATCGACCACGTCCTCGGGCCACTGGTTCGCCTCCGCCAGGAGCACCTTCCCCGGGTACTCGACGTCGATGGCGGCGCGCAACTCGGCGAGAAACCCGTGCGTCTCCGGGAGGTTCTCGCAATTGGTCCCCTCACGCTTGAAGAGGTAGGGCACGGCGTCGAGGCGGAACCCGTCCATGCCGAGATCGAGCCAGAACCTGCAGACGTCGATGATCTCCGCGCGGACGCGTGGATTGTCGTAGTTGAGATCCGGCTGATGGCTGAAGAAACGGTGAAAGTAGTACGCGCCGGACACGTCGTCCCACGTCCAGTTCGACGTCTCGGTATCGAGGAAGATGATCCGCGCCTCGGTGAAGCGATTCTTGGTGCTCGACCACATGTACCAGTCGCGGTGCTCGCTCTCCGGTGACGAGCGCGCGTCCTTGAACCAGGGATGCTGGTCGCTGGTGTGGTTGATGACCAGGTCCATGATCACGCGGATCCCGCGGCGGTGCGCCTCCTTGACGAGCCGGGCGACGTCCTCGACGGTGCCGTAATCGGCGAGCACGGTGCGGTAGTCGGAGATGTCGTAACCGCCGTCTCGCAACGGGCTCTGCTGGAACGGGAGGAGCCAGATGCAGTCCACGCCGAGCCACTCGAGGTACTCCAGCTTGCTGATCAGACCGGAGAAATCCCCGATGCCGTCGTTGTTGTCATCGTGGAAGGCGCGGACCGACAGTTCGTAGAACACCGCGTTCTGGAACCAGAGCGGGTTCTCGGCGAGCTCGGCGCGGGGGCTCATCGTTGCGGTCGCACGTGCAGGACGTGCGCCGGTTGCCAGGCCGGGTCGAGCCGGATGTAGTTCACCGCGCCGTGCCACGTATAGGTCTCTCCACCGAGCTCATCATGAACTTCGAAGGGCTGATCGGCGGCGACGCCGAGCGCGCCGAGATCGAGCCACGTGTTTGCCTCCCGCGGATGATGGGGATCGAGGTTGACGATGAGGATGATCACATCGTCCTTCTCGGGGGTCGATCGCGAGACGCAGAGCATCGCATCGTCCGTGATGTGGTGCAGGCGCAGGGTGCTCAGCTGCGCGATGGCGTCACGGTGACCGTTGCGTATCTCGTTCAGGCGCGCGATGAAGGGTGCGATCGACCCGGGCTGCGACCAGTCGCGGGGTCGAAGCTGGTACTTCTCCGAGTCGAGGTACTCCTCGCTGCCCTCGCGGACCGACGTGCTCTCGCAGAGCTCGTACCCGCTGTACATCCCCCACGAGGGGCACGTGATCGCGGCGAGCACCGCGCGCATCCTGAAGGCAGCCGGCCCTCCGTGCTGGAGGGTGGCGTGCAGGATGTCCGGTGTGTTCACCCAGAAGTTCGGCCGGAACCAGTCGACCAACTCAGTCTGTGACAGCTCTGTCAAATACTGGCCCAGTTCCCAGGCGCTGTTGCGCCAGGTGAAATACGTGTACGACTGGGAGAAACCGATCTTGGCGATACGCTGCATCACCGCCGGGCGGACGAAGGCCTCGGCGAGCATGACCACGTCCGGGTGCTCGCGACGGATCTCAGCGATCAGCCATTCCCAGAACGGGAACGCCTTGGTGTGCGGGTTGTCGACCCGGAAGATGCGCACTCCATGACCGATCCAGAAGCGCATCACCTCGCGCAGGGCGAGCCAGAGCCGGGGTGCATCGTCGCTGTCGAAGTCGATCGGGTAGATGTCCTGGTACTGCTTGGGCGGATTCTCCGCGTACCGGATCGATCCGTCGGAGCGGTGCCGGAACCACTCCGGATGCTCGGTGACCCATGGGTGGTCGGGGCTGCACTGGAGCGCGTAGTCGAGCGCCACCTCGAGGCCCACGCCCTGCGCGGCCGCCACGAACTCGTCGAAGTCGTCGATGGTGCCGAGATCGGGATGCACCGCCGTGTGACCGCCCGCCGCTGCGCCGATCGCCCATGGACTCCCCGGATCGTCGGGCGAGCACTCGGTGACGTTGTTCGGACCTTTGCGATGGGTGGTGCCGATCGGATGGATCGGCGGGAGGTACAGCACGGAGAACCCCATGGCCGCGATCGCGGGGAGACGCTCCTGCGCGAGCTTGAACGTGCCACTCTGCGGCGGCACGGCGTCCACGGATCTCGGGAACATCTCGTACCACGCCGAGTAGCCCGCCACCTCGCGCTCGACCCAGAGCGGATGGGGTCCCGCGATCGTGGCGTGGCTGAGGTCCGCGGTGCGGCGCATCAGACCCGTGGTGGCTTCGCGCGTGGCCAGCTGGACCCTCGTCTCGGGCGGGGTGTCGGCGGCGAGCTTGCTCGCGAGTGCCGTGAGTGCGCGCCGATCTGACTTCGAGACGACCGGCAATTCGGCGCGAGCGGCCGCGAGGGCCGCTCCGTCGGCGAGATCGAGCTGGACGTCGACGCCGGCCTCGAAGCGGATGGTGAGGTCGCGAGCCCAGCCGCCCCACGTGTCGAGGATCCCCACGATCGCAAAGCTCCAGGCGCCGAGGCGGCGAGGCTTGATCCAGGCGCCGTACATGTCCTGCGGCTCCTGCTCCATGGGCACCTCGACCATCCCCGGGGGTGGCGCATCGGGCTCGAGCGGCCGGGCGCCCGGCCAGTGCCAGACCCAGGCGAGCAGGGGATCGTGACCGTCTGCGAAAGCACGGGCTGACACCCGGACCGGGAGCCCGCGCGTTGCCTTTGCCGGGAACTCGCCGCAGTCGACGGTCGGCCGGACGAGCTCGATGACCACTCGCCTCCGATCGCCGAGCAGCCGGTCGGGGACGGGGTTGCTCATCGGATTCATCTGCGACCGGAGGTCGCGTCACAAGCTATCAGACGCGTACCGGGTTCGTAATGCTTCGTCAATGCCGAGCCCGTACAGTGCCGTTGAACCCCGTGACCCGATACCGACTGGCTCTCGCAACCGTCGCCGTGGTGATCGTCGCCGCGGTGCTCTTCACGGTGGTTAAGAATCCGCCACCGGCTGCCACCGCGTCGAGCACGGGCGGTCAGGTGCTGCCGGTCGGTGAGCGCCATCAAGCCCCGAATTTCACGGGTATCGACGGGTGGCTCAACACGACACCGCTCACCCTCGCCGACCTTCGCGGCAAGGTCGTGCTCATCGATTTCTGGACCTTCTCGTGTGTCAACTGCGTGCGCACCATCCCCCATCTCAAGGTGCTCTACGACGATTACAAGGACCGCGGTTTCGTCATCGTCGGCGTCCACTCCCCGGAGTTCGACTTCGAGAAGGTGCCGGCCA